>Ga0255743_10000183_pt1 | contig 56532 bp, 60 predicted proteins | sample 101ome_19_FD_179950 | JGI IMG/M metagenome (GOLD analysis project Ga0255743, IMG submission 179950) | Coastal salt marsh microbial communities from the Groves Creek Marsh, Skidaway Island, Georgia - 101405AT metaG (version 2) | ecosystem: Environmental > Aquatic > Marine > Intertidal zone >... | reverse complement strand
CATCCATTATCAACAAAGAATATTTCTGCTAAAACGGTATGTAACACATCCAGTTGCTATAAAATGATATAGTCTTGTGTGACTGATTGCCAACCAAAAAGTGGGTAAGAGGTGTATACAAAAAACGTCTCAAAATTATTTGAGAGATTCTTTGATATATTGAGAATTTTTGATAGATGCTAGCTTTTGTCGAGGTTTCGATCTACTGCAAGCGCATTATAATTTCGCTATTCCGATGGGTTTGCAAACTCTAAAGCCTCCCCAAAAACCCTTCTAAAACCGCCTTATCAACACCACACCTGCTGTTATCTATGGTTTTGCAACATAGATTGGGCTGCTCCATGCCTGATGGCCATCTTCTTGTGTCACGCGAACATAAAGCCGCTGTTCGGTTCCGGCGGCAAGCGCAAAAGGTTGCTCACCTGACAGCGACGCAGAATCCAATATGGCGGGAAGCCGTTCTATATGAAGCCGGATATCCATACCGCCACAATCAACGGTGATGCCATTTTCATCAATATCGGCGACTGATGCTGAAATGGATTCAAAATTTGTCTGAACAGCAATCTGGCTTGCCAACGCGGCATCATCCAGCCAGAAATCAACCGATGATGCGCCGCCGGTTGTTACTGTTTTCCACGCCACCTCAGTTGTCGAAATCTGCGTTGGTTGGCGATTTGGATTCCAGAAATTGATCGCGTTAATACGATCAATTTTGCCGTCGGTAAGATTGGCCGAAACATCCCATTTCACCAAGCGGCCACGCCCACGATAATGCTGGCCAGCGCAAGTAACGCGCAACCGGCTGAGCGCGGCATGATCATGCCACGGGCGGATGGTTCGCACCAGATCCAGCCCATTGAAAATATCGACACGTTCAATCGGTGCCGTGCCGATAATGTCAAAGTCAAGGTCAAGATGGCCAAGGTCAGTGCTGACAATATCACCAATTTGCAGGATTTGATCGCCCAAACGTGCGGTCACATCCATATAGATCCGCGCCCCTGTCGTTGCGTAATGCCGCCGGTTACGGAACGCGTCAAAAAACGTTTCGCGGTTTAATTGCGGCAAAAGATGGCAGGTCAGGCCGCCATAAGAACCAAATTGACTATCCCCCGGATATTCAGCCCCGGGGCGTCCTTTATGTCCGTCGCTTGACCCGACAATGCCAACCCGATAGCCGCACTCGAACGCATCGCGCAAAATCCATTCAAAGGTACCCCATGATGAATGCACCTCGACCGATGGTTCCAATTTTGCATCATGCGCATATTTGATATCGGCATAACGCCCGCCAACATGCGCCACAACAATCGCATCTTCGCTTTGCAATTTCTCGATCAGATCGGGTGTCGATAAAACATCATTTTCAGGGAATGTGCGGTCGCTGATCAAGGCACGGCTTGATCGGTAAATCGGGCGGCCTTCATCCCGAAACCACACATTGTGATCACCACCAAGGCCGGTATTTCCCGACCATTCATAACCCGGCAATGTCAAAAAGCGATTATCTTCATTATATTCGGCTGTCAGCGCGTTCAAATGCTGCCAAAAAGCATCGGTGATCTGAAAATCATTTCCCTGATGGCCAGCAATATCGAGAAATGCCTTGTTACGGGCAAAGTCAAAATATTCGCGCGCCGTTCCAACGCCGATTGTCTCACCACTTTGCGCATGCATATCGCTCCAGAAATGCGCCGCATCGGCTTGGCGGATCACTAGCGGGTTTGCCGTTGCGATCAACTGGTCATCTTCATCCAGAACGGTAAGATGCAACACACCCAAACTTTCCACCGAAAGCCCGTCAATCACAACGCCGAAATCACCCGCCTTTAGATCAATAATTTCAGCAAGGCCAGTAACCGGCAAATTGGTTTTCAGTTTGATCTTTCCGGTTAAACGGTTTGATGGATTGCCCCAGCGGTCATCACCTTTGATTGACAATCGAAATGTCTCACCCGGCCGCCGCAATGTTGGCAGGACCGCCTTCCAATGCGCCGGATCGCCCGGCACCATCGAAATGGTTGGGTTTGCCGCGCTTGGCAACGCAATGAAATCTTGAGTCGCGAACGGATCAACCGTGATCTGAAAGGTAAAGGCTGACTCGCAAAATGTTTGCAATAACCAGCCAGGTGATCCTTTGGATTGATCGCCAAAATTAATCACGATCTGATCACCTTCGCGCAAAAAGCGCAAACAGCGGATATATAGGCTTTTATTCCAAGGGCGGATGTTGCGGCGCGCCTCCCACGACACTTCAAGAACGGCACCATTGGAGGCCTCAACCGTTGTATATCCGGGCGCTGTAGGGTCGCTAAACTGAATTGCCGAGCCATCAAAATGCCCCCGAAACCCAATCCGAAGCCCACCTTGATCATCAATGCCAAATTTGCCAGCGGTATAAATCAATTGAAAGCTTTGATATGTACCAATTTCAAACTGGCCCGATGGCGTTAAAGTGGCTTCACCCATCAAATCTTGACGATAATCATTATAGGGCATGTCAGAGTCTTTCTTTGTTATGGCCAACAAAATTTACAAAATTTTGACGGGGATAATCGATTGAATATAGAGATATGACGCAGCTGAATTGACCTATATGAATAAGCAAAATAGTCGCCATGAAAAGAAAAACTTTCGGCTTTTCCTTGTTTGATTGCGATGGTTTGTCAAAATCATGGTCAAGCAAGCCCCTAAGCGCAACAACCAATCTCATCAACACAATAAACTGTCACCCACCAAACTATTTTGGAAAAAGCTGTTCCCCATTTCAACGCATAAAATACTGTATTTTGAGACTCGTTTCGCTAATATGATATCCAAGCATATCAAGCCTCAAAATATTGCAGGCCAGTTTCATACCGTTCGGCGATAGGCATTTCATCCCCCAAGCCCAATTACGCTCATCATTTGAAGGAAAAGCCCAATCGATATGACAACTATTATTGAAAATGCCGGCATGACCTTCGAGATGATGTTCTTGTTCTGCCTCATTGTCGGCGCGCTTTTTTGCTATGCAAATGAGAAAATACCAATGGAAATCACCGCCCTTGGCGTTGTTCTTATTTTGTTATTTTTCTTTCACTTTTTTCCAATCATTGACCAGAGTGGCAGCAATATTTTGCCATCAAGCAAAATATTATCGGGATTTGCCAATCCGGCGATGCTGACCGTTTTGGCGCTTCTTGTTGTCGGTCAGGGCGTTGTGAAAACGGGAATTTTGGAAATTTTTTCACGCCATGTGCTGGCGTTAAGCATGGGCAAATTATGGATTGCTACTTTGATATCACTTATCACTGTGCTGTTGATTAGTGCCTTTTTGAACAATATCCCTGTGGTGATCATTTTCATCCCCATCATGCAGGGCATTGCGCAAAGATTTCATATCCCTGCCTCGAAATTACTCATGCCGCTCAGCTTTGTTGCCGTTGTTGGTGGCATGACCACCCTTGTCGGGTCAGGCACAAATCTGTTGGTATCAAACGCGCTAATTGAGGCCGGTTATGATGGGTTTACCTTTTTTGAATTCACCCTTCCCGGATTGCTTCTTGCTGGCACCGGCCTTGCCTATGTGACGATTATTGCGCCGAAATTTCTGCCGCACCGAACCAGCCTTAGCCATCGTATGCGCGAACGTCTTGATCAGCATTTCATGGCAGAAATTTCGATTAATGCCGAATCAAGACTGATTGGCCAGTCGCTTGGCGTGCGCATGTTTCGCGAATTGCCTGATATACATGTGCGGATGATCAACCGGCTTGGCAAAACAATCTTGCCGCCTTTTACCGGTTTGAAATTACGCGAAGACGATGTCATTGCGCTTTCGGCGACGCGCGAGGATCTGACTAAATTGATGGATTCTGGCTATGGCTTAACCCCAGCCGAAGGCTATCGGACAAACCCAAACAGCCATAAGAAATCTGACCAGATTGTGGTTGAGATGATGATCACGCCATCATCATCTTTGGTCGATAACACCATTAGCCGAACCGGTTTCGAATATCGGCATAATTGTCAGGTTCTGGGAATCCAGCATCACGCGCACATGATCCGAAGCCGCATGGGACAGGCCAAATTGGCGGCCGGTGATCTGCTTTTGGTAAAATGTGATACCGAAACGCTTCGCGGTTTGCGCGAAGATCTAGACGTTGTTCTGGTCGAATTTTCGGTTGAGGAACTACCTAATCTGAAATCAGCCAATGTTTCTATTTTCATTTTTCTTTCGGTGGTTCTATCAGCGGCATTTGGGTTGGTGCCAATCGTGATTTCGTCTTTTTTCGGCGCCTTGGCGATGGTGGCTACCAATGTCATCAGCCTGCAACAGGCCACCCGCGCCCTAGATCTTAAAGTCATCACGACGATCGCGGCGGCACTTGCGCTTGGGGTGGCGATGGAGGCCACTGGCGCTGCCACCTATCTTGCCAATCTCATTTTGTCTATCACCGGAACCGCCAGCCCTCGGGTGGTTTTAAGTACATTCTTCCTGATGGTTGCCTTGATGTCGAATATCATCAGCACCAAGACCTGCGCCGTTCTTTTCGCCCCAATTGGCCTTCATATTGGTGCCGAGATTGGCATTGACCCACGGATTTTTGCCATCACCATTGTGTTTGCCGCCAATTGCGCCTTTGCAACCCCCTTTGCCTATCAGACAAGCTTGCTGGTGATGGGGCCGGGAAGTTATCATTTCAAGGATTTCCTCAAAGTGGGATCGCCCTTGGTCATTCTAATCTGGCTTGTATATTCGGCTTTTATTCCATGGTATTACGGATTATAAAATGAAAAAAGAGGCACCGGACGCGTCACGGCAACCATGGAAAAATGTCGATTATGTCGCGTCAGTTTCTGGGCCTCTTGCTGGCATAAAAGTTGTTGATCTTTCACGTCTTGTTGCTGGCAATATGGCCTCGCTCCAGCTGGCTGATTCGGGCGCTGACGTCACCAAGATAGAGCCTTTGCCAGCAGGCGACCCGCTTCGCGCATGGCAACAGGTTGGCATACAGACTTTCTGGTCGGTCTATTGCCGCAATAAAACAAGCATCGCCCTTGATTTCCGGCATGAAAAATCAATCGATATTATAACCCGTTTGATTGATCAGGCGGATATTTTGATCGAAAGCTTTCGTCCGGGAACTTTAGAATCAATGGGGCTGGCACCGGCGATTTTGCATCAGCGCAATCCGGGTTTAATCATTTTGCGGGTTTCCGGTTTTGGTCAATGTGGCCCCTATAGCCACCGGCCCGGTTTTGGCACTCTTGTCGAGGCAATGTCAGGATTTGCCAGCCGCACTGGCGAAGCGGGTGGTGGCCCATTGCTGCCGCCGGTGGCGCTGGCAGATATGATTTCCGGCCTTTACGGATCAAACGGCATAATGATGGCATTGCGTGGCCGCGAACAAACGGGCCGCGGACAGGTTATCGATCTTGCGCTTCTTGATTCGATGGTTTCGGCGATTGGCCCTGATGCTTTTGATTATGCCGTTACTGGAGAGGTGAAACAGCGGGTTGGCAATGGATCAAACACGGCAAGCCCGCGCAATATCTATCAAACATCAGATAATCATTTCATCGCCATTTCGGCATCAATCCAATCAACAGCCAAACGGCTTTTTGACGCGGTTGGGGCGGCGGCCATGATTGATGATCCAAAATTTGCCACCAATGCGGCGCGGGTAGAGCATCAAGCCGAAATTGATAAGGTGGTTGGCGACTGGATCGCTGCGCGAAGCCGAAAAGAGGTTTTGGCCATTTTTGACGCTGAGGGCATTACCGCCGCGCCAGTCAATAATATTGCCGATAATGCCGCTGACCCGCATTTTATCGAACGCGGCATTTATGTAGCTGCAACCAATCCGGCAAGTGATGCGGCAATGGGCAAGGTGCCAATGCATCAGCCGCTTCCGATCATGGAAAACAACCTTGACCGCCTGCGCATGCCAGCACCAGCACTTGGTCAACATAGCCGCGCCGAATTGGCCAAGGCCGGCTTTCAAGATGATGAAATCGACCAATTGATTGCACAAAATGTGATTAGCCAGCCCTAAGGCCACCGTTACTGGCACTGGCACTAGCAAAGCCAAGGCCACGGGCAAGGCTAAATCATAAGGTGATATTTCAGGCGACAAGTGGCAAGAGCTGGCGTAAATTAGATCTTGGTCAAGCTCACATCATGGCAAATCACATCAGCCTATTTCCAGTGCCGCCAATGATTGCCTGCCTATCACTTATTTACTGACCACCACTTATTTACTGCCCATCAACTATTTATCGCCCTTCAACTATCTATTGATCATCATGCCTGTTGATTTTTTTGCATTCCTAACCGCGCGCGCCGCTGTCAGCCTTGTCATGACAATGCTGTCAATTGCGATTGGCTGGCATCTGTATCAAAATAGCGGCGACCCGTTTGATCTGGCGCTTGTTGGGCTGATGCAGATCATGCCGATTTTTTTATTTTTCTTTGTGACGGGCTGGGCGACCGACAGCTTGCCGCGTAAAGCCCTGCTAATTATCTGCACCATTACCGAAGCGGTGATTTTAATTGGCATCACCATGGCCATGCTTGCCGATGATTTGAATTTGACAGTCATTTTTGCGCTACTATTTGCGCATGGCGGGGTCAAGGCGTTTTACACACCAGCCCAACAAGCCATCATTCCCAATATCGTTCCGCCTGCCATGCTGTCGCGCGCGATTGCCCTGAATTCCACCATTGGTAAAATTTTTGCCACGGCGGGGCCATTGCTGGCGGGTGTTCTGATCACGGTGATTGACGTTTACACCTATCTTGTTGCCGCTGGTCTGATGGGGATCAGCACAATTGCCTATCTGTTTTTGCCAAAATTAACCCGGCTAAAGCCTGTTGGCCGAAGCCTTGATATGGTTCTTGGCGGCGTTGCCTATGTTCGGTCAAATTCAATTGTTCTTGGGGCGATCGCGCTTGATCTGTTCATTGTTCTCATGGGGTCGGTTGTGACCCTATTGCCGGTTTATGCGGCTGATATTTTGAATGTCGGGCCGGAATCGCTTGGTGTGTTACGCGGCATGCCGGCGCTTGGTGGGGTTGTTGTTGGGCTTGGGCTTGCCGCTTTGCCAGCGATGCGGCGGTCGGGGCTTTGCCTTTTCGCCGCGTTGTTGGTGTTTGCAGCGTCAATTCTGGTTTTTGCGGTTTCGACCATTTTTTGGGTCAGCCTTGTGGCCTTGTTTGTCTATGGCGCAGCCGATATGGTAAGTGTCAATATCCGCATGACCCTTATTCAATTGGCTACACCCGATCATCTTCGCGGCAGAGTTAGCGCGGTGAACGCCATTTTCATTTCATCATCAAATGAAATGGGTGATGTTCGGGCTGGGAGCGCCGCCGCACTTCTTGGCCCCGTTACAACTGTGTTTATTGGCGGACTGGCGGCATTGGGCGTGGCGATTGGCGGCTGGTATGTTTTTCCAAAACTACGCCATCTCGATCGACTAGCCGACCTAAGCCCCCCAGACGAGCCCGAACGCAAAGGAGATAAAAATGACCAACAATAATCCTTATACCCCACCGGCGGTCTGGACATGGCAAGCCGAGAATGGTGGCACATTTGCCAATATCAACCGGCCAATTGCAGGCGCAACACATGACAAGCCGCTTGCTGTTGGCAAACATCCACTTCAGCTTTATTCGCTAGCCACACCGAATGGCGTAAAAGTAACCGTGATGCTTGAAGAATTATTGGCGCAAAATATCGCTGGTGCCGAATATGACGCATGGCTGGTTCAGATTCGTGATGGCGACCAATTTGGCAGCGGCTTTGTCGAGATTAACCCAAATTCAAAAATTCCAGCCTTGATGGATTATTCACTATCGCCGCCATTGCGTGTGTTTGAATCGGGTAATATTTTGCTCTATCTGGCAGATAAATTCGCAACATTGATCCCAAAAGACCCAGCCGGCCGAACCGAATGTTTATCATGGCTTTTCTGGCAGATGGGAAGCGCGCCTTATCTTGGTGGCGGCTTTGGCCATTTCTATGCCTATGCGCCAGAAAAACTGCCCTATCCAATTGACCGTTTTACGATGGAAACCAAACGCCAGCTTGATGTTCTTGATCGCCAACTTGCCGAACATAGCTATGTCAGTGGTGACGAATACAGCATTGCCGATATTGCGATTTGGGCTTGGTATGGGCAGTTGGTTCTTGGCCGTCTTTATAATGCAGCTGAATTTCTGGATGTTCAAACCTACAACCATGTCATGCGCTGGGCCAAAGCGATTGATTCGCGTCCGGCGGTGAAACGTGGCCGCATGGTTAATCGTGTGTCTGGCGCACCAGAATTCCAGCTTCATGAACGGCATGACGCCAGCGATTTTGACAATAAAACCCAGGATAAAATTGCCCAGTAAACACTCTGTTTTGCAGCAGCTAAACAACCCCAAATTGGATTTTACCAAAGGACAAGGCAGCATGAATTGGACAGCACGGCGTCAACGGTTTCGGCAGATTTTGGCAGGCAATGATTGCATCACGCCAGCAACGGTTTTTGACCCTTTATCGGCGCGGATGGTTGAAGACCTTGGCGGCCAGGTTGGCATGCTTGCCGGATCGGTGGCGGCAATGTCGATCCTTGGAGCACCCGATAAAATGCTGATCACAGCGTCAGAATTTGCCGATATGGCCTTGCGGATTTGCCGGGCGGGTGATCTGGCGGTTATTGCCGATGCTGATCATGGCTATGGCAATGCAATGAATGTACAGCGCACAATCCGCGAACTTGACCATTCTGGCCTTGCCGCAATCACCATTGAAGATACTGATCTGCCACAGCCCTTTGGATCGGAGGCAACACAGCTTTTGAATATTGATGAGGCGGTTGGCAAAATGCGAGCTGCTGTATCAGGGCGTGTTGATGCCGATTTGGTTATTCTGGCGCGGACCAGTGCGGCCACCATTACCGGCCGTGGCGATTGCATCGCCCGCATTAAGGCCTATGAAAAAACCGGCGTTGACGGCATTATGCTGATCGGTGCCCGATCCCTTGAGGATTTGACCGCGCTTTGCGCCGCAACCGATCTTCCCATCATGCTTGGTGGCATTGGCTCACTTGCGCCACAAGCCGATGATCTGGCAAAAATGGGGGCGCGCATATGTCTTCGGGGGCATCAACCCTATCTAGCATCACTTGCCGCAACCTTTAGCGCCATCCAGCAAGTGCTTGGACAGGCAAATCCTGATGATGCACCGCCAGTAATCAATTCCAGCATTTTGCGGCAATTAACGCGTGAAGACGGCTATGATGACGATGCTGATCAATTTTTGAAATAGGCCAAAATCGGCATTTGTAACAACCAACAGCTTTAGACAAGCCCCTTTACCTTTGGCTAAGATTTGACAAGTTTATGAAAACTGCCCTAATTGACACTGGTAATTGGCAATCGGATTACCGCAAAAAGTCAAAATAGCATGACACAGGAGATGATGATTTGAGCTCCCCTTACTGGACACCATCAGGCGGCCTGCCGCCACAATCTCAATTATTGTCAGATCGCGCGGTTTTTACCACCGGATATGCAGTAATCCCGAAAGGTGTTTTATCGGATATCGTGACAAGCTATCTGCCATTCTGGAGCAAGACCAGATTATGGGTTTTAGCGCGTCCCATGACCGGCTTTTCTGAAACCTTTTCCCATTATCTGATGGAAATTGAATCGGGTGGTGGCAGCGACCGGCCAGATGATAATGCCGACGCGCAATCGGTGCTTTTTGTGACAAGCGGTTCAATGACAATAACCATTGACGGTACAGCGCACCCTTTGACGATTGGAGGCTATGTCTATCTGCCAGCAGGAAGTGATTGGACGATCATCAATGATGGCAGCCAAACAGCCAGCTTTCACTGGATTCGCAAACGTTATAAGATGGTTAACGGCATTGACCGGCCTGATGCTTTTGTCACAAGCGATGGCGCTGTTGACCCGATCGCTATGCCCGATACTGATGGGCAATGGGCAACCACAAGATTTGTTGATCCGACCGATTTACGCCATGACATGCATGTGAATATCGTGACCTTTCAACCGGGCGGCACGATCCCTTTTGCCGAAACACATGTAATGGAACATGGCCTTTTCGTTCTAAGCGGCAAGGCGGTTTATCATTTGAATCAAGATTGGGTTGAGGTCGAAGCGGGTGACTACATGTGGCTTCGCGCTTTTTGCCCGCAAGCCTGTTATGCCGGGGGTCCCGATCCGTTCCGCTATTTGCTCTATAAGGATGTAAACCGACATATGCCGCTTGATTTATAGATTCGTCAAAAGCAGAAAAGGCCATGGATGATTGCTGTTTCCAGCTTTCACCCATGGTCCTGATTTACGTTAAAATGGCAAACCCGTTACGGTTTCACCCCTAGCTGGCAGCGCGGTTTTTTTCAAGCCAGCCATCAACAAGCGCGACAGTTTCGTCAAGGCTTGGCAAATGCGAGCCTTTTTGCGCGGCAACGGTTTGCACCAGCTTGTCAACACGTTCGATATTCTTGGCACCCGCCGCTAAGGCGCGCGCAGCAGATGATGGGCTACCAAGCGATTGTGCCGCATTGGCATATTTTTCAAACGGCACAAAATCGGCAGATGCCCCACCAAGGCCGATGCATAATTCAACAACCCAATTATAGATTTCGCGCGATTGCTCAAGGTCATGATGAACCGCATCCTGAATTGGGCGCATTTCTTCTTTTTGAACACAGCGGTAATTTCCCGCTACCAGCATTGCCCATTTTGCCAATGGCACAAACACTGAATCATGCACCTTTAGCTTGACTGGTAATTCGATTTCAGCGCCATCATCAGCGGTAAAACGAACCGCCTCAATATCAGCCTGAAGGCGGCGAAGCATGGCATTATCCTGCCCATGGTGAAACGCGGCTGCCTTGAAATTGGTTGGCAGGCGAACTTGCAAGACATTGAGGTTTTCCTCAGGTGGGCGGAATGCCTGCGGGTCAGGGCTGCATAGGGTGAATTTTTCTGGATCAAACGCATCCCAGACGGTTGATTCAGCGTAACAGACACGCAAAGACTCAACATCCATATTGGGAATACGCTTCATAAAGCTAAGTGGCGGCATATTCATAATCGACATGCATGGCACGCCAGATTTGGCCACCGCTTGCAACAAATCACGAACCCCAGGTGACGAATATTGAGGCTCCTGCATGGCAAGAACAACAAGATCAAAATCTGCCGGATCACAATCGGCGGGGCCGCCAGCCGATAATTGGCCAGCCAGTTCACTTGTGCGGATTTCAACAAGACCGTCGCGGCCTTTTACGGGTGTGCGGATAATAGCACCTTCGGCATTGAATAGATCAACTTCGGCAGGGAGGCAGATCATCTTTGCGTTATGACCAGCCAAAACAATTTTGGTAGCCAGCAACGATCCATATGATGCGCCAAGAATCAGTACATTTAGGGGGGTCATGTGGGGGAGTCTCCAATAAAAAAATTCGTATGCTATCTTACCGTGACAGACCAAGAAATTCAATGCAAACCGAACCGTTTGCCGGTCGCATGCCGCTGCACACCGCCATTTTTAGGCGGGCAGATTCCAGCGAAAAGGTAAACTGCGCTCAAAATGCCAGCTTCACAGATTTATATTTTATCAAACCTGAAGTCAGCGCATTTTTTTGACTGATTGATATGCAACCACTGACAAAAATCTAAATATATTTTTGATGAAACCCGAAAAACGCGGCTGATATCACTCGGCCTTGATCGGATTGGCAAGAATGCCAATGCCTTCAATCTCGATTTCAACAATATCACCATCTTTCATCCAAAGAGGCGGCTTGCGCCCATGGCCAACACCTGACGGAGTTCCCATGATAACAAGATCACCCGGCTCAAGCGTGAAGGCCTGAGTAATATAGACAAGGGTTTCAATGACCGGAAAAATCATCATATCCGTTGTGCTTGATTGCACAGTTTGACCATTTAACCGACATTCGATTTTCAAACCTGTTGCCGCTTTTGGCAATTCGTCCGGCGTAACCATGATGGGGCCAAACGGGCCGGTATTGTCAAAATTTTTGCCCATCGTCCATTGAATCGTATGCCGCTGAAATTCACGAACCGACCCATCATTAAAACAGCTGTAGCCAGCAATGACATCAAGCGCGTTATCTTCGGTCAGGTTTTTGCATTCCTTGCCAATAATCACTGCCAATTCGGCTTCATAATCAAGCGTTTCGGAAACCGCCGGAGCAATGATTGGCTGATTGGCCGCGACAAGCGACGTGGCACTGCGCATAAAAATCGCCGGAAAGGGCTGTTTGTCGAACGGCCCTTCGGCAATATGATCCATGTAATTCAACCCGAGGCATAAGATTTTGCCCGGCTTTGCGACTGGCAGTCCGATGGTGATATCCTCGATCTGATGATGGATTGCATCACCAGCCTTGGCCATAAGCGCGGCAATCTGATCAAGCTGACCTGCCTTTATCACCGCGCCAAGATCGCGCGGTGCAGCGGGGTCAAGACGCGACAAATCAACAACGCCCCGCTCAGTGACAACGCCAATATGTGGCCCATCTGCCTGTTCAAATGCAACTAGCCGCATTTCATCGCTCCTTTAAACATTTCAGTTGTTGAATTGAGATTGTTATCATCGGCTTATCCAAACTGCCTAACTGCCAATTTTCATCGGTGCGGTCATGCCCCGCAAACAGGCGATCACGCTTAACGCGGTAATCTTGCCGGTTCCCGGATTGCTCTCAGATTGCACATTTTGAATCTGCAATGTGAATTTTGCACTATCAGCATCGACTTCAATCGAATGTGTATTGCGGTCAAGATGCGGGTCGGCCCAAACTTCAAGCTCGGTTGCATCAGCGCCAATACCGGCAAGCCCCAAAGCCGCTGCCACATTGACATTGGCTGGAAACGCCTTGGCTCCTTCACGCGCGCTGCCTTTGAAAACTTGAATGGCACCATTCAGCCGATCAAGGCTGATATTATTGTCGATGATATGCGGCGCATCTTTTAGCGCATTTGGCGGTTTGCGGGTGATCATGCGCACCGAATGGATTTTGCCCTCAGCCGCAGCACGAACCGCATCAAGCCCCAGCAATGCGCCGGTTGCAAGAACAAGCTGGCCACCATTTTCGCGTGCCATATCTTCGATATCTTCATTCGCAAGAATACCGGCACCGCTTACCGTCACCAGAATGCGCCCCCGCGAAAACGCCGCAATGGCAATATCGCGAAACACCGATTTTGGCGCGCAATCAACAATCACATCACAGCAAGCTGCCACCTCTTCAATTGACATCAATTCAACCGGTGATGACAGGCCGGCAATGCTGGCAAGCGCCTTATCACGTCGGCCTGATGCAATTGCCACCAGCGACATGCCGCTAATGCCCTCATCAAGCGCCTTTGCAACAACATTGCCAATGGTCCCAAGGCCAATAATTCCTGCAGATAGCATATATTTTTCCTAAAGCGTTTGGCAGAGCATTTAACGATCAAAAACAAGATTATTTGACAGATTTATATTGACTCGGTGCGGCGAACCTTTGCAACCTTAATTAATAAAAACATATCTAACGCGGCGCCTATTTTCATTGACATGTTGTCGCTTAAACCAAGCAAGAGGGAGTAATCTTACTATGCTGAACTCAAGACTTTCAATTCTCGGAGCCGTGGCTGCCAGCGTCATGATGGCGTCATCTGTTGCACAGGCTGGATCCCATTCTGTTCCAAAGCTTCCTTGTGAAACAGCTCAATTGATCGTGCCTTGGAAGCCCGGAGGTGGCACACAGGTTCTGTATGCACTGGTTGAAAAAACCATTAGCGAAATGGACACGCCTTATAATTTGAAGGTGGTAACAGTTCCGGGTCAAGGCGGCAACAAAGGCGCCAAGCAGGCAGCCAAAGCTGCACCCGATGGCTGTACCCTATTTGCCATTCACCAGTCAGCGATCACCAGCTTTTTGAATGGCCGGATCGATTTCCATTATAATGGCTTCGACGCGGTTGCAAATGTTACGATCACACCGGACATCATCGGTGCTGCTGGAGATGCTCCATTTAATTCAATTGAAGAAATGGTTTCATATGCAAAGGCCAACCCTGGTCAGGTAACTGCAGGCGCAACCTTTGGCTCAACATCACATTTCATCTGGCTGTTACTTCAAAAAGCGACCGGCGCAAAATTAAAACTTGTACCATATGATGGAACTGCTGAGCGCATGAACGCACTTCTGTCAGGTGCAATCACATTAGGAGCCGTAAACGTTGCGTCAGGCTTAAAGCATCTGGAGGCAGGCACAATTAAAGCATTGGCAATTGCAAATGATGATCGTGACCCCAAACTGCCAAACACACCTACTCTGAAAGAGCGCGGCATAAATATGAGTTTCGCACTTGAGCGCGGTATTATGGCGCCAAAAGGCACGCCAAAAGAGGTTATCGATATGTGGGCTGGTATTATCAAACAAGCTGTTGATAATCCGAGCTTGCAAAAAGCCATGGCGGCGAAAGGCACCGGACTACGGTATCAGGGGCCTGCAGAATTTACCGCTTATTCCAAAGATCTATACGACGCTTATGAGGCTGTAGCCATCGAAATTGGCATGTATAAAAAATAAAAAAAGCTGCTAAAACCACGAAGTATGCTTAACAACTAGATATTGGCTGGCAACCGCAAGTTGCCAGCCGCACTTTATTTTCTTTTCTAAATCATGCGGTTCAAACATGTCATTCAATCGGGATAGCTTAGTAGCTCTATGTCTAATATTGGCAAGCGGTGGTCTTATGCTTGCCAGTTTTGAGATACGAGAGCCTGACTATGGTGTTTTATCACCTGCGGCTTGGCCAAGGATAATCATCATAATCATTGGCGGCTTGAGTGTTATTTACCTCATACAGTCGTTCAGCACGCCGCAGAAAGACATTTCTCCTGTGCCAAAAAAGACGCTTAAGGAGTTTGTTTTATATTGGCGAAACGTGATTGCTGTCTTTTCGATTTTTGCATTGTACCTGCTGGCGCTTCCCTATTTGGGCATGTTAGTTGGTAACATTTTATTTAGCTTCATCCTGCTGACCGTTCTTGGCGGCTGGAATGCAATTTTAACACATCTGGTAATCGCCTTAGGTGCGTCTGGCGGCATGTGGATTCTCTTTACACATGTGCTGGAAGTGTTTTTGCCACGCGGATCTTTGACGGGATTTTAAACCTCAAATGGATATTTTTCTCGAAGCACTGCTGAATATCATCGACCCAGTAACTTTGACTTATATGGTCATCGGTGTTGGTGCGGGGTTGATGGCAGGCTCGATTCCGGGCTTTACCATTGCAATGGCGATCGTTTTGACGCTGCCTTTTACTTTTTCAATGCCGCCCGCACAAGGGCTTGCGACGATGATTTCGGTTTTGGTTGGCGGTTTGTCTGGCGGTCTTATGTCGGGCATCTTAACTGGCATACCGGGAACACCATCTTCAGTGGCAACAACCTTTGACGGATTTCCAATGGCGCGTGCTGGTGAGCCTGGTCTCGCCCTTGGCATTGGCGTCTGGTCTTCTTTTTGTGGCGGCATCATATCGGCTATATTGCTGGTGTTATTTGCGCCCCAGCTTGCGATGGTCGGGCTCGAATTCCAACCGTGGGATTTTTTCATGCTTGTCATGTTTGCCTTGACCGTGACGGCGTCACTTGCTGGTGAACATCTGGTCAAAGGCCTGATCGCCGGTGCTGCCGGCTTATTTATCCGTACCGTTGGTGAGGATGACGCTGTTGGCGTTGGCCGGTTTGACTTTGGCTCCGATTATCTTTTGACCGGGTTTGACTTTATTGCAGTGCTGATTGGATTGTTTGCCTTTTCCCAGCTTCTGTCTGATTTGCGCAATCCCGTTACCGCCCGGAACGCACTTAGCGACAGGAAACAAGTTAAAGTCAAAATCGAACATCGCCGCGCAATCGGAATTTTGTTCAGAAACTGGACCGTTGTAATCCGTTCAGCATTAATTGGAATGTTTACAGGGATTCTTCCCGGCGCGGGCGGCTCTATTGCCAATATCCTTGCTTATGATCAGGCCAAAAAAGCCGCCAAAAATGACTCCAAATTTGGCAAAGGGGACCCCCGCGGTATCATTGCGCCTGAGGCGTCAAATAACGCTGTTGAAGGTGGCGCTTTGACCCCACTTATGGCACTTGGTATTCCGGGTGATATCACGGCTGCAATCATGCTTGGTGCGTTACTCATGCATGATATTGTGCCGGGGCCAACTTTTATAAAAGACGAGCCGGCACTTGCCTATTCCATATATATAGCTTTTTTCCTGGCGAGCTTCATCATGATTGGAATGCAGTCAGGTGTTCTCAGGGTTTTTGTCCTCGTAACGCGGATCAAAACTTATGTTTTGGCAACTGTTATATTAACCTTTGCAACAATTGGCGTCTTTGCTCTCCATAATTCAATTGAAGATATCTGGACATTATTCTTCTTTGGTATTTTGGGTTTCATAATGCGCCAGTTCGGGTTCCCACTGGCACCAATGATCCTTGGTGTTGTTCTTGGCAATATCGCCGAGCTGAATTTGGCGCGAGCTTTGGCAATAGACTCCGACCCTATGCTCTTCTTCTTGCGACCTTGGTCATTATTCTTTGCGATTATTGCGATATTCTCGATGGTCTTTCCGATTTACCAAAAGCATCGGGATACAGGCTCACTGCTCGAACGGTTCTTTTCGCCTCTGGTGCTGCTCAGCATATCGTTACCACTATTCATGATGGGTGGCCTCTTGCGGACCACGCTGGCGTTTGCGGCTATCGCGGTTAGCAGCTTTATAATGTGGCGGCGCTTCAGCAAAACCAAAAAGGGCTAATCAAAAAAACAGCGGTGACGCCATTGCTGTCACCGCTGTCATGGCTCGGCAGAAATTACCGATTCGGCATTTCAACTCCGTTTAACCCTCGTCAGATACGAACAGATTTCCCGATGCCAATTTACGTGCTGTTCGCACCAGACCGGCAGAATTCAGATCAAAGCCATTGCCGCCTGTATTATAATCAACAACAACATCAATCATGCCTGACGGATGTTCGATCGTCACGGTTGCCGGACTGGTTGTTGGCCGCGTCAACAAACCATCGGCGATACTGCCAGGTGTCATCGCGCATGAGGCAAGGCATTGCGCGCCCGTTACCGCCATTGTCGGATGTGGTTCCCACGGCATAAAATAGCGTGCGGCAATCGTACCCCCTGCCTTTGCCGGTGCAAAAATGGCAAATTTTGGCGTGACCGATTGGGTGACATCGCCCATGCCCATTGCTGCACCCGCTGCCAATCTGACACGTTCCATCCGCGCCATAAAATTTTTATCAGCCTTTAATTCTTGGACGGTTTCATGGCCGGAAAGGCCAAAAGCATCGGCGCGCGTAGTAACGGTTGGCATCGCCACATCCATACAGGTCACTTCAATATCGTCAAATTGATCGCGAAGATTACCCGTTGGCAGCAATTTTCCAGTGGCCGCACCAACAACATCCATGAATTGAAGGTCAATCCGCGCGGCGGTTCCAGGCACGCCATCAATCGCGGTGTCGCCATCATAGCGCACGACCCCACCCGGCGTTTGCACTCTTGCCACAACCAAAGCGCCTGTATTAACAAGCTTGATCCGCACTTCGGTAACGGGATCACTGGCTGGCATAAGCCCCATTTCAATCGCCGCTGGGCCAACACCCGATAGAATATTACCGCAGGTTGGTTTGAAATCGACAAGCTGTTCCAACACCGAAACCTGCGCAAAGAAATAATCAATATCAGCCGCATCATCGGCAGATCGTGACAGCATCGCAACCTTGTTGGTCACGGCATTGCCGCCACCAATACCATCAATATTCAATGGATGACCCGCACCAACCGCCTGAAGCAGGATATTGGCAATCGCATCACGATCAGATGGCAAATCAGCCGCATTAAAATAAGGGCCTCGCGACGTACCGCCGCGCATAAACAGAAATGGAATTTCACGCTGAGCCATTTAAAAGGTCCTTAACCAAATATATTTGTGGGATGCTGACCGCCGATCTTGTGCAAAACAATGCCAAGCAAGATTAGGCCAGCAAAATTATTATGCTGAATGAGAACGCTAATGCAGAATGGCCGCGCTGACAACTGTCGCCATATATCGGCTGCCAAAAATACGCCATCACAAATAAGTCGTCATATATACAAAGTAACATTTCTGTATAGACTGATCGCTGGCGGTTTCATCTCGGTACCGAAACCGTTCATCTATCGAAGGGATAAAATGCGATGCGTAATAGCGGTATTGGGTTTATTGGCCTCGGCCAAATGGGGCTTGGCATGGCCAATAATCTGGCAAAAATTGCCGCGCCATTTTACGCCTATGACGCGGTGCCAGCCGCCACTGATCGGCTGGATGGTGATGATATCATCATTGCCAGCACGCTTGGTAATCTGGCGGCAAATTGTCATCTCATATTCCTATGCCTTCCATCTGCCAAAGAGGTGAATGAGGTGATTTTCGGCGCTGGTGGTATTGCCGAATCAGCACAAGGCGATCTTGCCATTATCGACACCTCAACAATTGACCGTCTTGAGGCCATTGCCATCCATGATCAATTGGCAGGCCGCGGCATTGCCTATGCTGATTGCCCGATTTCCGGCCTTCCCTTTCGTGCCACAGATGGCACATTGACCTTGATGTTTGGCGGCAGCAAACTCTTGTTTGATCGGGCCAAGCCACAGCTTGATGCCATGGGCGAATTTATCGTATATTGCGGCGAAAGCGGCGCTGGCCAGATGATGAAAGCGGTCAATAACATCATCTATGATATCAATATTGTCGCGCTATGCGAGGTATTACCGCTGGCTGTTGCTGGCGGTCTTTCAACCGAGGCCTTGACCCAAGTTGTGACAACCGCAAGCGCCCGCAGCTTTGCGGGCGATCATTTCGTCCCACGCATGTTGGCGCGCCAGTTCGACAATGATTTTCCAATGGAAGACGCCTATAAAGATATTTTAAATGTCCAGCGCATTGCCATTGAAAAACACGCCATGACGCCGCTGGTGAATGCCATGACAAGCAGCTATCAAAACGCCATCGCCGCTGGCTATGGTCGCGAGCCAAAAAGCGCCATTATCAAGATTTATGAAAAGGCGCTTGGCACCGAATTCAGCGATCAATAAACCGGCAGATTTCAGTTTATGTGGGCAACGCCAGGCCGGCGTTCCATGCCCACTTCAGCTTGTGACTAAAATCAGCATATGACCGGCAAATATTCGTTGTGATAATTTTAGCATAACGGTTGATCCGGTGATTTTTTCATAGTAGATGTAAAAAATCACATTGCTAGGAACGTCAATGCCAATCTATTCAGAATCTTTCGCCGCTGCCTTTGGCCTGCTGGCCAGCTCGGATCGTGATCTGATGGAAATTCTGGCGCTTTCCATCAATGTCAGTTTGGCGTCGTTGGTTTTATCTTGCGTGATTGGTCTTCCCATTGGCGCGTTTCTGGCGATGCGTCATTTCCCAATGCGCGATTTTCTGGTTGGTGTTTTCAATGCCATGATGGGGTTGCCGCCAGTTGTTGTTGGGTTGTTGGTTTATTTGCATTTATCCCGATCAGGGCCATTTGGCTGGCTTGGGTTGCTCTATACGCCGCAAGCCATGGTGATTGCACAGATGATTTTGATCACTCCGATCATCATCGCGCTATCTTGTCAGGTTCTTGAAGATCTCCACGAAGATTACAAAGATTTTTTCAATAGTCTTGTCGTGCCAAAACGAACCGCGCTTTTGGCATATATCATTGATGCGCGCTATTCGCTTATGACGGTTATTCTGGCTGGATTTGGCCGCGCCATTTCTGAAGTTGGCGCGGTAATTATCGTTGGCGGCAATATTGATCACCTCACCCGCGTCATGACAACAGCGATTGCGCTTGAAACTTCCAAAGGCGAGCTGGCGCTGGCCTTGGCGCTTGGCTTTATTCTCTTGGCGATTTCACTAGCGGTGAATTTTCTGGTGCAATGGTTAAAAGCATCGGCAAGGCGGCGTGCCTATGTCTAATCAAACCGCAATGGCACAGCGCGGCCTGATGCCAATCACCGTTCAGAATATCACCTTGACGCTGAATGAGCGTATGTTGATTGATGATTTGTCTTGTATCATCAAATCGGACGGAATGAGCGTCATTATGGGGCCGAATGGTGCTGGGAAAAGCCTTTTCATGCGCTGCCTTCACGGGCTGGCAAAGCCTGATATGGGGCAAATCCTCTATGCTGATATACCACTTGATCCTGTGATACGGCAACAGCAATCATTGGTCTTTCAAACCCCGACCATCTTGCGCCGGACGGTTTTGGCAAATCTACTGTTTGTGGCGCGCCAACGCGGCATTGATGATCCGAAAATATCAATGGATTATCTGGCGCAATTACAGCTTGATCATCTTGCCCAGCATCCGGCGCGGCTTTTATCTGGCGGCGAAAAGCAACGGCTTGCCTTGGCGCGGGCATTGATCATCAATCCGGCAATCCTGTTTCTGGACGAAGCAACCTCAAATCTTGATCCAGCATCGATTGAAACGATTGAAACCAATCTGCAATCGGTTAGCAAACAAGGCATGAAAATTATTCTTGTGACGCATGATATCGGACAGGCCAAGCGGCTTGCCGATGATGTTCTGTTTCTGCATCACGGCAAATTGGCCGAACATAGCCCCGCCAAATCTTTCTTTCAAAAACCAAAATCAGCCGCCGCCAAAGCCTATCTGGCTGGCAAGCTGGTTTTATAGCACCCGATAGACGGCATCTGCCAAAGGAGCCCTTATGAAATTTGCGATTCTGTTTGCTGCTGGCGCCGCCTGCCTTGCCACCGCCGCAATCGCCGATAATGCGATTCTTGTTCAATCAACAACATCAACAAAAAACGCCGGTCTTTATGATTACATTCTGCCAATGGTCAAAGCCGATACCGGAATCACGGTGAATGTGGTTGCGGTTGGAACCGGTGCAGCGATCAAGAATGCGATGAATTGTGATGGCGATGTCCTTTTGGTGCATAGCCGGAAACGCGAAGACCAGTTCGTTGCCGCTGGCTATGCCAAGCAGCGTTATGATGTCATGTATAATGATTTTGTGGTGATTGGGCCGGCGGGTGACCCAGCCGGCATCGCTGGCGGCACGGATGTCACTGCGGCGATGGTGAAAATTGCCAATTCGAAATCAAAATTCGCATCACGCGGGGATGATTCGGGAACGCATAGCAAAGAAAAATCCTTATGGGCAATGGCGCAGATTGATCAGGCAGCAAGTTCAGGTGACTGGTACCGCGAAACCGGTTCGGGCATGGGGGCGACCTTGAATGCCGCTGTTGGCATGGGTGCCTATGCTTTGAGTGATCGTGCGTCATGGGGCGCACATGCGAATAAGGCAGATTTCAAAATCATGGTCGAAGGCGATCAACGCCTTTTCAACCCCTATGGTGTCATGCTTGTTGATTCGCAAAAATGCCCAAATGTCAGATCAAAGGAAGGCCAGATATTTATCGATTGGCTGATTTCAGCAAAAGGCCAAGCCGCCATTGCCAGCTTCACATTCGATGGCAAACAGCTGTTTTTCCCAAACGCACGATAGATTTTTAATTATGACACAAGAAGAATCTTGCCAATATGATCGCTTGATTCCATCAGACGATGCGCTTTGGCTGCTTCGGCAAATGAAAAAGTTGCATAAGTTTCCGGTGTGATCGTCTGGTCTTTGAATTTTGGCCAGACATGCATTTCTAACGATCGGCAGATTGCCGATTTTTCAGCGATCGACCGTGGCCGCAAGCGCGCGCCTGTCACTGTAAGATGTTTGCTATGAATCTGGCCAAAATCGATTTCGGCGATTTTTCCACCACGAAGATTAATGATCATCAACCGCCCGCCATGGGCAAGAAGCTTGACCTCCTTCGGTAAATAATCACCGCCGATAATATCAATGATAACATCAACACCGCGACTATCGGTCAGGTCACGCGCCACCTCCAAAAAATCTTCAGTTTTATAATTGATTGCAGCGTCAGCGCCAAATCGGCGAATTGCTGCACATTTGGTTTCGTTTCGTGCCGTGGCAAAAACTTTGGCACCAAAGGCCTTGGCAATCTTGATCGCAGCAAAGCCAATACCGCTTGTGCCGCCCTGAACCAACACAGTTTCACCAGCTTGAAGCTGGCACCGATCCATCATATTCGTCCAGACCGTGCAGAAAACCTCAGGCAAGCCTGCCGCGTCAATCACCGACACTCCGTCGGGAATGGCCATGCATTGGCCCTCTGGCGCAATCGCATATTCAGCATATCCACCGCCAATCAATAGCGCGCAGACCATATCGCCCGGCCGAAAGCGATCACATAATTCGCCAACAGCAACAATTTCGCCCGAAACCTCAAGCCCCATAATGTCGGGCGCGCCGGGCGGCACTGGATATTTTCCCTCTCGTTCCCGCAGATCAGCGCCATTCACACCAGCCGCATGAACTTTGATCAACACCTCGCCTGCGGCCGGGGTTGGAGCCGGCGCCTTTCGCAAAGTCAGAGAGCCCGGCCCCCCGGGCGCATTAACACCAACAAAACTCATTTCCCCAGGAATTTTGGACATAAAGAGGTTCCCCACTAATAAATTGGTTGAACTTTCAGTGTGGCCACTCGGCAAGGACTGCTGATAAGGCCGTTTGGGCAGGCGCACCGCCAATTCAGGATCAGTGAATAAATTACGCGTATATTGAAGCAACCAAAAGATCTTTTTCTGTTTTACGCCAAAAAGGTAAGCCCGTCGTTTTTAAATATAAAAACCCCTGAAATCAGCGGAATTGCTCATATATTCATTGACAATAACGAACAAAACCAACACTAATCATACTCAAGAAAAAATTGTAACTTTCTTATACAATTCGGAGGAATAGACTAATGGGTATTTATAAAACAACTATGCTGACTGCAGCAGCTTTGACTTTAGCCTCAGGAGCAGCTTTTGCTGGTGCTCATGGGTCTTACCCGTCAAAGCCAATTAAGATCGTTGTTGGCTTTTCTGCCGGCGGCGGCACTGACACAACATCACGCGGCTTTGCATCATATTTGCACGAAGCCGAGAGCATGGGTGGCCAGCCAGCCTACATCGTAAACGTACCGGGCGCATCAGGTCAAAAAGGCGCAAAACAAGTTCTTGGTGAAAAGGCAGACGGTCACACGCTTTACATGATCAACATCGGTACTTTTATCGTAGGTGAATTGGCAAAAGGAAAAGATAAGCCCTACAGCGTTAAGAATGATTGGGTTAATCTTGGTTGCATGTCGCAACTTGTGACCTCAATTCAGGTCCACTCATCAAACCCTTCGAAGAACCTAGCAGAGTTTATTGCGAACGCAAAAGCGTCTGGCAAGGTACACACATGGGGCACATCCGGTGCGACAACAATGCATTCAGGAATTGGCCATCTTTTCTTTGACACCTACGGTATCCCTCATAAGAAAGTGCCTTTCAAGGGTGGCTCAAAAGCACGTGCTGCGCTTGTGTCTCAGTCTGTGGAGTCTGTGTTTGGCGGCAACAATACCATTGCAGGCTTTGAAGATACCATCCGTCCGTTGGCGACCGCCGGTGCTGAGCGTGACCCAACCATGCCTGATCTGCCAACCTTCAGTGAGCAGGGCATGAAGGGCGCTGACTTCACAGGACTTTTCTGCTTGTTCGCACCAAAAGGTGTTAATGACGAAGTCAAAGAAAAAGTTGGCGCAGCGATCAAGCATGTTGCCGGCATCAAAGGCTTCAAGCGCTTTATGAAGAAAAATAACCTTGGCGCATTTTATGTTGATGCAGACAAAGCAGTTGCTGCTCAAAACGTAATGTACAATACGATGGGTCCAGTGGTTGAGAAAATCTTAGCTTCTAACTAAATTACCATTAAATTGGGCAGGGGCGGATTTCAAAAATCTGCCCCTGTTTTTGTTCAAACAACGTTCTTTTTTAAAAATTTTCACGTGAATGGGGTAGCTATGTCACACGACAATTATAAAGTTAAATTAGAGTACGGTGTCAGCGCAGTAGTGATGCTAATTGGGGTGTTTTTCCTATATCAAGCATCCACCATTAGCTCCTCAAGTGAGGCCGTTGGACCGAGGACAATGCCCATGGCGTTGGCGGTCAGCCTCATACTTGGCGCTGCTTGGCTTGCTATTCGCGCATATAAAGGGAAAGTTGGTGAAATCAAGGACGGTTACGGCTTCCTTGACAGCAACATGAGGCGCATAACGGTAGTTGTTGGATGCGGAGCTTTTTTTGTTCTTGTGTTTTGGCTATTCGGATACTTTGTGGCAATCATAGCCGGGTATATGATGGCGCAATTGGCGTTTGGCGTTCGAGACAAGCTCAAGTTAATTTCAGGTGCGTTGATTATGGCCATTGCCATGCAATGGCTTTTCATGGGTGTCATGCGGCTAAATGACCCGAGAGGCGTTCTCATCGACATGCGCCCATACACAAATCTTATTAGCGGGGAATAAATTAAATGATATTTGAAGATATTTTAGGCGGCTTCGCCACGCTATTAAGTGATCCTTACGCTATTTGGTTTGTGTTTCTTGCAGCTTTTGTTGGCATCGTCTTCGGCGCATTACCCGGCCTTACAGCCGCTGCAGCAATCGCAATGATGCTACCCATTCTTATTGCATACAATGATGAAATTGGTGGGCTAGCAGGGCTTGCATTCCTTTATGTAATTGGAAAATCAGGGCGGTATGGCGGCTCTATTGCTGCGATTTTATTCAACACTCCAGGAACAGCAGCATCAGCCGCCACCATGCAGGATGGTTATCCTATGACCCAAAAAGGGCAGGCAGGGAAAGCACTGAAAACTGCTACAATTGCATCTGCATATGGTGACTACTTTGGCGAAATTATTCTAATATTTGGCGCGGTATCAATTGCAGCGTTCACCAAACAGTTTGGACCGCCAGAAAACTTTGCCATCTATCTGATGGCCTTTGTTGTTATTGGATCCGTGGTCAGTGACAGCATTATTAAAGGTATCATTTCGACCTTGTTTGGCGCTGCAATTGCGCTAATCGGAGAGGACACCATAACCGGCCAGTTCAAGATGACTATGGGCATTGACGAACTGGAGTCTGGCATGGCACTTGTGCCATTGCTGATCGGTGTATTTGTGATTTCAGAGGTAATCATCCAGGCTGAAAAAGCTGCTAAGGTAAAGATGATTGACCTCGATAGCACCAAGCTCGATGATCCAACAGCACATTATTTCACTTGGCCAGAGTTTAAACGCTGTTTTCCACTAATGTTCCGCTCATCAATCTACGGATCACTGATCGGGATGATGCCTGGACTCGGCTCTTCAGTTGCCTGCTTTGTTGCTTACGGCGAGGAAAAGCGCAAGGCAAAGAATAAGGCTGAATGGGGAACGGGTGTTGTTGAGGGCATTGCCGCGCCTGAGTCGGCCAATAATGCTGTTTCGGGACCCTCAATGATTCCACTGTTAACATTGGGGATTCCTGGCTCTACGATCGCTGCAGTTCTAATTGGCATGTTCCTTGTCAATGGGTTACAGGTTGGTCCGCAAATTTTTGCAACCGAGCCACCTTTGTTTGTAGCTGGCCAAATGATGAGCCCACGCGAATTTATTTTTGGTATATTTGCCGCCGGTCTTGTGGGTATCGCAGCTTATGCCACAATCGGCTACTTCGCTGCACCGCTGATCGGTAAGGCGATTGCAGTTTTGCCAACACAATATCTTTATCCGGTTATCTTCATGATCTCACTGGCAGCAAGCTATTCATCGCGCGCGTCGATCTGGGATGTTGGTTTTGCCATTTTATTTGGAGTCATCGGCTATGGTATGCGTCGCACCAATTTTTCGGCAGCAGCGTTTATCATTGCCTTTGTTCTGACTTCGAGTATGGAAGAGTCTTTTAGACAGTCGATGATCATTTCAGACAGTGGCATGTTGGTTTTCTTCCAGTTTGAGTACATGGGCAAATTCTCTTATGCGCCAATCTTTCTCATTATCGGCGCTGTAGTGGTTGGATTTCGTGCATACTCATCGATTTCAGCGAGCAAGAAAGCGTAATCAGAAGACTCAAATTAACAATATTTACACTCCTAAAAATTTTGAGAGAGCTACGATTGCTACAAGCGAACGTGGCTCTTTTTTTGTTTTTTTATCAAGTTCAAGCCAAACTTAAGAATTAGTCATTACCAACAATCAACAAGTGACAGGCTAGCTAATTTTTGTTTCACTCAACTAATAATCCAAGTCAGATTCATCCATAGTTTGAATCAATTTCATAGGGGTAAAAACACAACATGACCGCAACATCAGTTGAAGAAATGGCAGCAGCTTTTAAAGAGATGGGAACGCCATTTATCGTTGGTCATCCAGGTGGCGAATCTGTTGAATTGATGGAAGCTGCCAAGGCGCAAGACATGCGCTTTATTCTGATGAAACAGGAAGTGGCTGGCGCAATGCTGGCGGCAACATGGGGCGAAATTACCGGCAGTCCGGGGGTATGTTTATCAACCCGCGGCCCCGGTGCCACTAATATGGTGAATGGCATCGCCCATGCTTTTTTGGATCGCGCGCCGCTGATTGCGATTACCGACCGCTATTCATCACCTGAACAGGAAGTCGGTATCCGCCAAAGGCTGGATCATCAGGCCATCATGCAACCAATTGTGAAATGGTCAACGGCGATTGACGCGAAGGTTATTAAACAGCAATTACGCCGCGCCGTTCGTATCGCCACCGCCTATGCGCCCGGGCCGGTACATTTTGATCTGCCACAAAGCGAAACAAAAAAACCATCAGGGACATTGCAGAACCTGCCCGAATTAATGCCAAATTATTACCACCCCAAGCCCGACCCGCGCGGAATCGAAAAAGCAATTACCATGATCAAGGCGGCCGATCGGCCGGTGCTGCTTGTTGGGCTGGGCACGCTATGGGATAATGCCTGTCCGGCGATGGTTACGCTTGCCGAACATCTTGGCGCACCGGTTTTGACCACATCAAAATGCAAAGGTGCCATGCCCGAAGATCACCTGCTACGCGCGGGCTGTATCATTGGTGGGTTGATCGAGCGTGATCTGGTTTCCAAGGCCGATCTGATCATCACCATCGGTCTTGACGCGGTTGAATTGCAACCCAAAGGATGGCCCTATACAACAAAGGTTCTGTCATTTGCCAATCATCCATCGCTTGACGCGCTGGTCGCGTGTAATGAAGAAGTGATTGGCGCGCTAGACCCACTTTTAACAGTCATTACGGAAAATGTACCGCAAGGATCTGGCTGGGGGTTTGACGCGGCAAAAACATTCCGTGACCGTGTTCACACAGCCTTGGACACGCCTGCCACCGGATTATCACCCCAACGCGTTGTCGAATGCGCGCGAGCGATTATGCCCCGTGACACGATTGCCACCTGTGATGCTGGTGCCAGCCGCCTGTTGGTGGTGCAGAAATGGCAAAGCTATGGCCCGCGTGAATTCCTAACCTCAAATGGCCTTGGGTCAATGGGGTTTGCGATCCCGGGCGCTCTTGCCGCCCGTTTGGCGCATCGGGACAAGCCCGTTCTTGCCTTTACCGGCGATGGCGGCCTGTTGATGGCAGTTGCCGATATTCATACATCGGTTCGCGAAAATCTGCCCATTATCATTTTGGTGTTTGATGATGGCGAGGTTGGGTTGATCAGAACCAAACAAAGCATCAAAGGCATCGACCCTTATGGCGTGCATATTGGCGGCATTGATTGGGAACATCTGGCGCGCGGTTTTGGTGCGAACGGAACCAATGTTGACACTGAAGCCAGATTGATTGCCGCCCTAGAACAGGCATTGAAAAGCAATGAAACCACGGTGATTGGCGTCAAGATTGATGCCAGCGGTTATGTTGATCAATTCAACGCCCTTCGCGAACTATAGGATTTTGCATTGGTGATATTGCGGCTTTAGCCAAGCCAGCGTGGGTCATTTGATCCCATTTTCGGTGTTGGCAAAGCCCAAAATGGCCGCGTTTCGGACAGGCTTAATACCGGTGCCAGATGTTTGATCCGGCCAAGATGGCTGTCAGACTCCATGCAAAGCGAGTCAACATCACTCATTCCCAGATTCAAATTTTCTGGCAGCGTACCGACTTTGCCCTGATCGTAAATCATCATCCCCGTTTGGCATAATGATACGCGAACATGATAGCTGCCGCCTTCGCGCGCGCGCCGTGCCAGCGCCAACAGCGTTCCATAAGCGCCAAGATAGCCAGTGATATAATCATTCGCTGCCGCGGGAAGGGTTTTCGGCTTGTAGCCCGATGATGATTGAACCCCTTCGGCAGCAATGCCTGTCATGATCTGTGCAATCTGTTCCCACCCGCCGCGATGGCTAAACGGCCCATCAGCGCCGTAACAATTGATTGATACATAAACAAGGCCGGGGCGAATCTCTGCCAATGCCTCTGGCCCCAACCCCATTTGATTAATTTTATCTGGGCGATAGCCTTGAGAAAACACATCGGCAGTTTTGACCAGATCAAGAAGCGTCTGTTTTTCGCTTTCATCACGCAAATCCAGATAACAGCTTCGTTTGCCATGGCTTGTATCGGCAACATAAGACCAAACCTGCGGCAAATGCGGTGCCGAGACCATAAGAACATCAGCCCCATGTTCGGCAAGGGTGCGGCCAGTGATCGGTCCGGCAAGGATGCGCGTTAGATCAAGCGCCTTTATCCCTGATAATGGGCGGTCACCTGCTGGCATTGGTTCGGGTTCGCTATCGCCAATCTTGATGATTTCAACAACCGGCTTTGCCGCCAGAATTTTGCCATGCGGCTCTTGCAGCCATTCTTCATTCGTGCGGATCATTCCCCCGCATACCCGCGCTTCGTCAATCGCGTTTTCCAGCTCAAGCGCGTCCCATTTGGCAACGGCTTTGGCAATCGACTCTGTATTGGCATCGGCTTGCAACAGATCCAGCATGCGGCGGCGCAGATGATCAAGCCCGAAATGCGGCAATAGCCAACGCCCGTCCTTGGTCTGGAAAATACCCGTTAGGCCTCGATTTGCCTCATGGCTTGCATCAGTGACATTTTCAAAAACACCATTGGCATTTTTCGCCTGAAAATAATTTTTACTTTTCAGGGCAGCGGTTGCCGCAACGGCATCAATGGCAATTGCTTGCCGCCGACCCGTTTTCAATTCCCACAGATCATTCACCGCAACCCCAATGCCAGCAATCGCTGCCGATGCTGTCGCCGCCAGTCGGAAATGTGTGTTCAGAACAGGGTCTGACCCAGTGATGCTAACTTCATCTTTTTCGGGAAGTGGCAAGCCGCGAATGGCCATTAATTTATCAAATGCAGACATCAAGAACCTCTAAAATACGAATCAAATGGTCATTCACCAGCTTACCAACATGAGTTGGCTGAATTAACTATCGCATAATTTCGCTGCTGGTAAAGCAAGATAAACAGGCCAGTTATTTTGCGCATTTTCTATTGTTTGCTCGCCTTGCACTTTATGCGACTATGGTCACCTAACGCATTGGCTGGAAGATTTTTGATACAAGATACTGTGGCGAGGTTTTGCTTTTATGATATTTCAAATTTTACTTGCCATCACCATCCTTGCAAGCTCGGCCTGCGGTCTGATTATTGAAATTGTTGCTGGCAGGCTTTTGGCACCTGTTTTCGGGATGTCGCTTTACACATGGACATCAATCATTGCCGTGGTTCTTGCCGGATTATCGGTTGGCCATTGGATTGGTGGTCATTTGACGCGCGGTCATTTTGTCAAACACGCCCAATTCATCAAAATTGGCTATGCGCTTTTCCTATCATCACTGACAAGCCTTCTTATTTTGCTGCTTCTTGATTTTATCCCAAGTATTTTGCAAATGGCCAATCTCAGCGTGATCAACGCCATTCTGGTGTCGTCCCTTATTCTGTTTTTCTTGCCAAGCTTGTTTGTTGGCATTGTGTCACCCCTTGCCACAAAATTGGCGATCGATATTCATCCGCAAGGTGAAACGGGCGTGGTGATTGGCAGGATGTATGCTCTTGGTTCGGCTGGTGCTATTTTTGGGGCGCTTCTGGCTGGCTATTTTCTGATTTCAACACTTGGATCGCGAAATACCGTCATTTTGGTAGCGGTGATCTATTTTGCCCTTGGATCGGTCTTTTTCCTGATCGGCTATAAACAGAATGCAAAAGTGATGATCATCCCGCTTGCCATTGGCGTTTCGATGATGGCTGGTGCGCAAAAAATTGGCGCGCTGAAAAGCCAATGCGTCACCGAAAGCAATTATTTCTGTATTCAGATTCAGGATGTCGGCATGGCTGGAGCTGAAACCCGCCTGATTGCCCTTGATCATCTGGTGCATTCCATCAATGAAAAAGACCAGCCCGAACGGCTGCATTCGCCTTATGTCCATTTTGTTGATGAATATATCAGCCTTCGTTTTGGCGATCGGCCACCACAATCATTTTTCATTGGCGGTGGCGGGTTTTCGTTGCCACGCGCCTGGATTGCAAAATATCAGGGCAAAGCCGATATAACGATTGCCGAGATTGACCCGCAAGTGACCGATATTGCCAAGGCCAAATTATGGTTTTCGCCCGATGGATCACAAACCAAAGTCATTCATGGCGATGCCCGATATGAATTGAATAAACTGGCTGATGATGTGAAATTTGATCTTGTTTTTGGCGATGCCTTCCATGATATCTCGATCCCCGAACATCTGGTCACACAGGAATTTAATGATCTTGTTGCGCGGCGGCTGCATGATGATGGCGTTTATCTGGTGAATGTTGTCGATAATGCCAAACGCCCACTATTTTTGCTGTCCTATGTCAAAACCTTGCAGCGTTCCTTTGACAAGGTTGAAGTCTGGTTCGAACCTGACCCAAGACAGCAAGGCATGCGAACAACCTTTATTGTTGTTGGCACAAACACCCCGCTTGAAGATGATTTCATCAATGCCGAAAATGGCTTTGAAAGAAGCTGGTGGCGTTGGCCAAATACCAAGCTAATATCAGCAAGTGCCAATCAGCAGTTACCAATTTTAACCGATGACCGCGCGCCCGTTGACAAGCTTATGAGCGGTCTATTGCTTGGCAATCTGCATTAAGCCCCCTATTCGCCCGATCTTGGAGAGAATTTATGTTTGTATCAGATGTGGTGAAACAGCAATTGGCACCAACGGGTGTCTTGCGTGCCGGCATTAATTTAAGCAATTTCCTGCTGGTATCGGGCACTGCCGCTGATGGCAGCCCGCAGGGGATTTCGCCCGATATCGCCAATCTTGTTGCCTCAACGCTTGGCCTGCCTTGCGAATTGATTTGCTTTGATCGACCGGGGAAACTGGCCGATGCCGTCAATCAGGATATCTGGGATATCGGCAATATCGCCTTTGAGGCTGAACGCGCCCAAACGCTGGATTTCAGTCACCCCTATGTTGTGATCGAAGCCAATTTTCTGGTACGTCATGATGATGATTTTTTGACCAATGATGATGTTGATCGGGCTGGCACAAAAATCGCCGTTTCCGAGCGAAGCGCCTATGATCTGTGGCTTACCGATCATTTCAGCCAAGCCCAGATTATTCGGGCGTCATCAATTCAAGCAGCGCATGATTTGTTTTTTGAAGAAAAGGTCGATGTTCTGGCCAGTCTGAAACCAAAGCTTCTTGAAGACTTAGCCAATCATAGCGGCCTTCGGATGATCGATCCTCCCTTTACCGCGGTAAAGCAATCAATCGGCGTCGCCAAGGGCAAAGCGGATTCAATTGCCTTTATCAATGCGCTGATTGCGCAATCAATCGAGAATGGCTGGATCGCGGCGCAGCTTGAAATCCATGGCATGACCGGAAAATTAGGTATAGACCCTAACTAGACGCCAAGACTGACTGCACAAAACCGAAACCCGATCAAAAAAGGCTATCACCATGAAATCAATTTTGATCACCGGATGTTCAAGCGGCATTGGCCTTGATTCGGCGCTTGCCTTTCGTGATGCCGGCTGGAAAGTTATTGCCAGCTGTCGCAAGCCAGCGGATTGTGCAATCATGCGCGATCACCATAAAATCCATAGCATTTGTATTGATTATGAAGATGAGACGAGCATCATCAAAGGCTTTGCTGATGCACTTGAATTTACCAATGGGCATCTAGATGTCTTGTTCAACAATGGCGCTTATGGCATTCCGGCGCTTGTTGAAGATCTTCCAACAGATGCCTTGCGGGCAATTTTCGAGGCGAATTTCTTTGGCTGGCATACTTTGTCACGGCTTGCCATCGCGCAGATGCGCAAACAAAAACAGGGTCGCATTATTCAAAATTCATCGGTTCTTGGCTTTGCGCCTTTGAAATTCAGGGGTGCCTATAATGCCACCAAATTTGCATTGGAGGGACTAACCGACACGATGCGGCTAGAACTTCACGGAACAAATATTCATTTAATCCTTGTTGAACCCGGGCCTATTCGAACCCGGATCAGGGAAAATGCCTATATACAATTCAAACAATGGATCAGCTGGAAGGGTGCCGCCCGCGAATCTTGGTATGAAGACATCGCCATACCGCGCCTATCAGCCATCAATCCACCACCAGATACTTTTGAATTAATGCCGGTTGCCGTCACCAAGGCGGTGATGCATGCAGCCACGGCAAAACGGCCAAAACTGCGATACCGCGTCACCACCGCCACGACATTAATGATGATTCTTCGCCGGTTGCTTAGCTCGCGTGCCTATGATGCGCTGGCGCGCCGGCTGTAACGATTGCAAACACATAAATGGCTGATGCGAGCCTCCAAAAAGGGCTGGCGCCTATTCTTCGATTGGCATTCGGATTTGCACAAAATTACGAATGGCCATGCCGATCAAAATTGCGCTTGTACCATAGACAGCTTTTTCACCAAATGAAAACTGCTCTGAAACCAATATCGTCAGGCTTGCCACCACTGTCGCAATATAATTCAGCCCCAAAAACGCGGCGCGAAATTTCATTTTCATTTGAACCTCATATCACCATCTAAAACCGCAGCCATAAGCCACATACTATCAATAACACATAAATCACCAGCCAAGGCAACGTCATTGCGCTGGCAAAATAAACCGCCATCCCCATAATGATATCGCCAAGATTGACATGACCCGAATATGATGACCCGAATATGATGTTAATTTTGGTTGGCATTCATCGGATATCTGGTCGCCGCCAAAGCAATGAAACTGAGTGAGACCTTTTGTCAGAGATTGTTGCCCCAAAGCCGGTTCGTGGATCTGAGTGGATTTATCTGCAACGCCAATTTTTCATTTATGAAAATCAGGGCTGCGATAAATGTATTCGCAATACCAAGCCGCCCTATCTGCCACCATTGCGCGGGGTGCATGTTAGTTATGATGCCAAAACATCCGATTATCTATGCGGCTTTTGCGTCCGATCACAGATGACACCATAACCATCTCCATTTTGAGTTGGGTTAATTTTTTGCAGCTTGATCGGTCTTTTCGGGTGCTAAAAGATTCTTGCCCTTATTCTGCTTTGCGATCTTGTTCAGATAGCCGGCTTGCTGCTTTCGCTGCGCTTTGCCTGCCCATCCACCATTTTGATTTTTTGTTTGCGTTTTCATGTGCGTTACATAGCACATGCTGCCATCATCCGACTCAAAATAATCATCAAAACGGGTTTTTGATCATTGGCGTTTGTCCGCTGGCAGCATTATCGCTTTGGTTTGATTGAAGCATGGACGTCACCAAGGCTATAATGGTTGGAAAGCGTTATAATTTGTAATCAGCATCCAAACCAATTTTGCTGGCAAGCGCAAAGACAGACAGCATTTCAGGAGACAAATTTGAACGATATGGATGATCCGATTTGCCCGCTTTGTCTTCGGTCGATTCCTGCCAATGTTGCGCAATCAAAACATCATTTGATTCCAAAACTAAAAGGCGGAAAAACCGGTGAGACGGTTCTATTACACCATATCTGTCACAAAGAAATACATGCAAGTTTGACCGAAGCCGAATTGGCAAGAGATTATCATTCGATTGACGCACTGCGGCAGCATCCAAGAATTGCCAAATTTATCAATTGGATTAAAAAACGGCCAGCTGATTTCAATTCGCGCGTCCCAAACAAACGCCGATAAGATTCACCACAAAGGCCAAGAAATGGGGTTTTACCCAATCACAAATGATTGATGATGATTAATTACTAGCTTGATAGATAGGCCATCATAACGATGTAGCCACTGGCCAGCAGTTGAAAAAGAAACACCGCAACTGATATCAAATGCAGCCGGCCAAACATTGCCTTTGCAGCAGTATCACCAGCAAGAAGCGCGTCGCGATATTTATTGATCTGCGGTGTTAGGATAAAAGCATTGCCCAAAAACCCCAAGGCAACCAACGCCGAAATAATGGCATTTGTTGAATGGCTATCAAACAATGCGGCAAGCGCGGCACAGCTTGAGGTTATAAATCCAAACATAAACATTCTTGGGAATAGTTTCCGAAGATAAGCACCAGCGGCTTTTTGCGATAACACTTTGAAAACGGTCGGCGCGACAACGGCCGAAAACATAACCATGAAACCGATATTGGCGGCATGAATCAGAATGGAAAGCTGCAATTGATTAATCCTTACATCGGCTGGCCGCGGCAGTAAATTTTAACAAAGCAAAGCCAAAATGGCCTTTGAGCGAACAAGACAGAAACAGGCTAGCCAAATACCGGGTTCAGGCTTTCAGGATTGTCAAGCCAATGCATCAGCATGGCCGATGCAAACAATAAGACGAACATAATCGAAATGACGATAATCACCTTACCAAGCCGGTTCTGCGGTAACGGGTCTATGGGCAAATTGATCTCCCTTGTCATCTCAATCGTTAATTGGCACACATATTTGCGTTGCAATCATGACCCTGCCACAAAATCAGGCAAGCGCAAAATCCAGCAAGTGCAAAATCCAGCTGCTTATGGCTTATAATTTCTGATGGCGGTGCGAAGATCATCCAATTCACTGCAACCAAGCCAGCAAATCTTATCCAGCTTTTGCAGATTTTTTTCGGCACTAACCTTATCACCAAGCATCAAAAACAATTCGCCTTGATATTCCAGCACGCCCTTATGCTTTGGATCGAGCGCCAAGGCAGATTTATAATAGTTTGCCGCCTCGTCCAGCTCGCCCGATTTGCGATGGGCAAACCCCAGCAAATTTTGGATATCGGCGTCTTTTTTGGCCGAAACTTCAGCTTGTTTTAGCTTCACAATGGCTTGGTCGTAATTTTTATCCTTAATCAGAGCCAGCGCTTTGTTGTAGGCCGCTGGCTTGGCCGCGGTCGCCGCATAATCATCACTACCCGCGGCAAATGCTTGAGCGCCGAGCAAACTCATCATTATGATTACGCCAATGCTGAAAAACTTCCGAGCCACCATCATCGCACCTTTTGACTGTTTACAAGTATTAAATGGGCATATGCCCGCCAATTTCAATTGGCCATCAAGAAATTGCCAAAACAATGGTGCGGCTGGAATCTTACAAGCCGCGGCACAAAGGCTGCTGTTGACTTGGCATTAGCGGCACTTAAACTGACCTGCACGAATATGGTAATAATCACCAAAACAATTCCCAAAGGCTGGAAAATGCGGCTTGTCATCTTGATTGCCAGCTTGCTGATCTTGGCTGAACCAAGCAACAGCGCTGCTTTAGACCAGCCAGGGTCAAGCTGTGATGATTTAGGGGCATTAGCGGCTGATCCGTTACGCCAGTCTGAGCCGGTTGAATTTCAAGATATTCACGCAAACCAATTGATCAACGCCTGCCGCGCTGCCATCGCTTCTGCGACAAAACCACAAGACCGAGCGCGTTATTATTTGCAACTTGGCCGTGGCCAATTGCGCGATGGTGATTCAAAGGGCGCAATATCATCTTTTCATAAATCGGCGTCATTCGCCTATCCAGCTGGGTATTTTGCACTTGGTGTGGCGTATCTTTTGGGCGATGACGTTGAAAAAGATGATGCAAAGGCAAAAGATTATTTGCTGTTGGCACTTGATAATAATGTGATCTGGGCGGCCAAAGCGCTTAGCGCACTCCATGAGAATAACGCATCAGAATTTTATGATGTTGAACGCGCAGAAATCTATCTCACTCTTTTTCAAGACAGCAGATTTTGAACACGCTTTTGGATGGTTTTTGGCAAATCATTCACGCGTAATTAAGGCATTATAACACGGCAGGGAAAAGCGCATTCCCAACAACTATAAAAGATGTGTTTATTTGAAACTGTGCGCAGGCTATGGTTTTAAGCATCTTTTCATAATCAAGAAAGCAGCCGCAGGTGAAGCAAAAAATCCAGGGAATCATGCCTGTAATGCTAACCCCCTTTGACAATCAGGGTACGATTGACTGGGGCAGTCTTGAGGCACTGATTGATTGGTATCTTGAGAGAAGTGCAGAAGGACTTTTTGCGGTTTGCCAATCATCCGAAATGCAATTTCTAACGCTTGCAGAACGAACAGAGCTTGCCCGATTTACCGTTAAAGCCGTCTCTGGCAGGGTGCCTGTTGTTGCATCGGGTCATATTGCTGACGACGCGTCCGATCAGGCGGCTGAATTGCTGGCGATGGCTAAAACTGGCATTGATGGTCTTGTGCTTGTCAGCAATCGCCTCGACAGGAATAATGAGGGGTTTGATCATTTTCGAACCGCGCTTGCCGCGGCGACCGACAACCTGCCAGATGATTTGCCACTTGGTTTATATGAATGCCCTGCCCCTTTCCGGCGATTACTAACCGATGACGAGATTAAATTTCTGGCTGATGACCGCCGCTTTGTGATGATCAAAGACGTGTCTTGCGATCTTAATACTGTGACGCGCCGCCTTGGTCTTGCCAATGGGTCTGGTCTAGCCATCAATAATGCCAATGCGGCGATTGCACATGACGCATTCAAGGCCGGAGCCGATGGCTTTTGCGGCGTATTTAATAATTTCCATCCCGATCTATATCGCTGGCTGAAAGATGCTGGCCCATCACATACTGATTTAGCCGCTGAAATGGCGGTATTTTTGGCGTTGGCGGCATCTACCGAATATATGGGCTATCCGAAATTGGCAAAATTATACCATAGGCGTCACGGCAGATTTAAAAGCGTCTATAGCCGTGCCGTTCCCGATGATATTACCAAAACATTCTGGGCGCTTGATGCTGTCCTTGAAAAAATTGAAATCGGTACGGTGCAATACCGATCAAGAATTGCAAATTTGCGGGATCACCAATGACGATTGCGATATTCGGATCGGCCAATATAGATATTGCGGTCAATGTTGATGAATTGCCAGATAGTGGGCAAACCATTCACGCGCGCGGTCAACAGATTAATATTGGCGGCAAAGGTGCCAATCAGGCCGTTGCAGCACGTTCGATTTACCGCGGTGGTGTTCGATTCATGGCGGCGGTTGGCGATGACCCGTTTGGCCGATTTTTCTGTTCCGAAATTCAGCGCTATGGCCTGTCCACCACGCATATCCGCACCCATAGCAATAGTCCTACCGGCATGGCTTTGATCCATATTGATGAAGCAGCCAATAATTCGATTACCGTTTGTGGGGGCGCGAATATGGATTGGCCGGGCACCGAGCCAGATTCACTGTTTTTTGAAGGAGCGAAAATTGCTTTATTTCAATTAGAAACGCCGATCGCGGTTACGGTTTCAGCGTTGCAAAAAGCGCGATCAGCCCAAGCCCTAACAATCGTTGATCCGGCACCAATACCCAACACCAACCTTGACAGCCTTTTGACACTGGCTGACATCATCACCCCGAATGAAGATGAGGCACGCGCGCTGGGTACAGACAAAATCGTGACAATAGATGATGCTTGCCGTGCCGCAGCGCATTTATGCAGCCGAGGCCCAAAAAAAATTGTCATAACCCTTGGAAAGCGCGGCGCTGTCTATTGTGAAGGCGGCCTAGACCCGGTATTTGTGCCACCATTCAATGTACAGGCGATAGATAGCGTTGCGGCTGGTGATTGCTTTAACGGCGCTCTCGCTGCCAGCCTTGCTGAGGATATGTCTTTTGATCAGGCAGTGCGGTTTGCCACTGCAGCCAGTGCGATTTCGGTTACTCGGCGCGGAACGGCGGCATCAATACCATCATGCGGCGAGATTGACGCGTTTTTGAAAACTGGGCACATCATTTGATGGACGAATGCTTTTGGGCGTTTGCCTGATATGCCTCGTTACATATATTCTAGGGTGTGCGTTAAACCGTTCATAATATGCTGGGTCAGTAATTTTGTTGCGGCATTGGCATCGCGCGCGATAGCAGCTTCGAAAAGCGCTTTATGCTCTTGTCGTGCCACTTCACCGCGATAGGTCAGAACCAATATTTGATAGCGAAGATATTTGCCAAATAATGTTGCATGAAGCCCAAGAAGATTGGTCGAATTACAGGCACGGATCAAGGAAAGGTGGAATTGCCAATCATATTCCTTCCAGGTTTCTATGTCTGCGTCATTTCCATTTTTTATAACCGCTTCGGTGCTGCTGAGTTTGTGATAGGCACCAGCAACATCGGCTTCCCAATCATCATCACCATTTTGCAAAGATTCCTCTAACGCATAGCATTCAAGCAAAATCCGCAAATTTGCAATTTCATTCAGATCAGCAGCAGATACCGGACTCACGAAAAAGCCACGCTGTTCGGCGGCTGAAACAAACCCCTCGCTGGTCAGCCGGTTAAGCGTTTCACGCAAAGTTGAAACGCTGGCAGCATATTCATCTTTCAATGTTTCCAGCTTCAGCTTGGCACCCGGTTTCAGCTTGCCAAAGATGATGTCATGCCTCAGCCGTTCATAGGTGGCATTGGCGACAGTATTATGCGGCGCACTTCCAAGAAAATTAAGTTTACCATGAGTGTTACGCATCAATTGCCTCAATTGCGGTCGTTCAAAACGGCGGGGTTCCATATTAGCCCAGATCTACAATATGGTTAATCTCCCAGATATCATACAAAAACCTTGATTCTCCAAAGTATATGATATTATGTGGTTTATATGAAATTTTTGAGAATATATGGTGTGCGTCCGCCAATTTTTTGTCGAGCGCGGCTGTAATGGCAACCGTTGCTGAGCAGCCGCTTGCTGATCTATTGTCGGTGTCTCGCGCTAGCAAAGCTGGCGCTGGTGAGAGATTACGGCTGTCGATTGTTGGGATGGGCTTAGTTGGCCGGCGCCATGCAGCGGCGATCAATCAGCTCAGTTCGGTCGAGATTTGTGCCGTGGTCGATGCTGATGATGCCATAACAGCGCAAGTGGCAAATGCTGGCATTGAAAGCTATAATGATCTTTGCGCGATGATCAATGCTACCCGGCCAGACGGCATTATCCTCTCAACGCCAACAAATTTGCATATGTCACAGGCATTGGCTTGCGTCGAGTCTGGAATCCCTGTCCTGATCGAAAAGCCGATTGCACATGACCTTGCCGCAGCGCAATCGATTGTCAGCAAATCTGATACTTTGGGCGTGCCGGTCATGGTCGGTCATCATCGCCGATTCAACCCAATCATTCAAAAAGCCAAAGATGTTCTGACCCAAGGCCTGATCGGCAAGATCCGTGTTGTTGATGCGAAATGCTGGTTCGCCAAACCAAATGACTATTTCGAAACCGCCCCATGGCGTAAAATAAATGGTGCTGGCCCTGTTTCAATCAATCTTGTGCATGATATTGATCTTTTACGTTTTCTTTGCGGTGAAATCATAGAGGTCAAAGCCATGATGGCACCCTCGGCGCGTGGCCATGATATTGAAGATGTCGCGGTAGCGATATTCAGGTTTGAAAATGGCGCACTGGGTACGGTGAGTGTTTCGGACAATGCTGTATCGCCATGGAGCTGGGAAGTAACGTCAGGTGAATATCCCATCTATCCTTTCACCGGACAAAGCGCCTATCAAATTGGTGGAAGCCGCGGCGCCTTGTCAGTTCCGGATTTGAAAATCTGGCAGCATGAGGGTGAACCTGATTGGTGGTCATCAATAGATTCGGCAACGCTTTCGGTTGCCATGGCGGACCCGCTGGTCAATCAGATCAAGCATTTTGCTGCCGTAATCCAAGGCGAAGCAAAGCCATTGGTTTCAGGATACGAGGGGCTTTGCACTCTCGCGGTTATTGATGCAATGCGCGAAGCTGCAAAAACTGGCAGGGCGATTTGTCCCGCTGACTTGATTGTTGTCGATAAAACGGCAGCAGAGGAAAACATGCGCTTTACTGCCAAAGCAAGGGCCCATGTTAAAGCTGATTCAGCTTGGACTAACCAGGCGCCATAACCGGCGTCAATTAATCACCTTAGGAGGAAAAATATGATGATTAAAATTAAACGTCGTACGGCAATGGCCGCAATGGTCGCATTTAGCCTGATTGGAGGCATGTCAGCAAACAGTCATGCTGCGGATATGACCTTTACGATGGCCACATCGGCATCCGAAACAGATATGCGGTCAGTGGCGATGCGCGAAGTTTTCGCCCCAATGGTTGCTGGCTTTGCCGACTATAAGGCGGGTTATAACGGTTCGCTATTTGCGCAAGGAACCGAACTTGAAGCTATCAGCCGCGGCAACGTAACCATGTCGATTGCATCTGCGCAGGAGCTGGCACAGTTCTTCCCAGAATTTTCGATCTTTGCGACCGGCTATGTCCATCAGGATGCAGCACATCAGGTTCGCGTTTTCAACAATCCGCTGATGGATGATTTCAAGAAAAAGGCCGAAGATGAGCTTGGTGTAAAGCTGTTATCGGTTATGTATCTTGGACGCCGTCATGTAAATCTGCGCTTTCCAAGAAGCGAAAAGAACATCATGAAGCCATCTGATCTGGCTGGTGTTAACCTGCGCATGCCGGGCACTGACGCATGGCAATTCCTTGGCAAAGCGCTTGGCGCATCGCCTACCCCGCTTTCATTCAACGAGGTTTATACCGCACTTTCAACCGGCGCCGTTGATGGGCAAGACAATCCTTTGCCAACAGTTGTTGACAAAAAATTCTATGAAGTGACCAAGCAGATTTCTTTGACATCACATCTTGTTGACCTGAACTATATTGCTTTCTCAAAAAAGACTTGGGATGGCTTAAGCGCAGATCAAAAGCTTGCTGTACAACGTGCGGCTGATGCGGCTGCGGCCTATGGCCGGTTGAAACAGTTGGACAAAGAGAACAACTTGGCCGAGTTTATCAGAAGTCAGGGTGTGGAAATCTATACACCAGACCTGAAAGCTTTCCGCGAGCATGTACAGGCTCAATATGCGGGCAGTGATGTGGCCAAAAGCTGGCCTGCTGGTGTTTTGAACAAGATCAACGCGCTAGGAAACTAAACACGATCAAAGGTGATGCGGGGGATTGAATGTTTTCAAAATTGAGAAATAGTCTCACCCGCATCGCCGAATTAATCACCGCCATTTTACTTGCGGTGATTTTTATCACTTTTCTATTACAGATTTTTACCCGCTATGCCCCAAAGATTGCCTGGCTAGCACCCTTTAGCATTGTCGAAAGCTGGATGGCTTCTTTGGTGCCAATCGGCTGGACGGTCAATCTGATTTCCTTATTATGGGTATGGTTGATTTTTATTGGCTGTTCATTTGCCTTGCAAGACAGGAATCATGTCACTTTCGACGTTTTTTATAACGCTGTTCCCTTGCGGTGGCGTCGTATTTTTGCGGTTATCACCGTTAGCTTGCTGATGAGTGTTTTTGCCTATGCGCTCGGCCCGACTTTTGATGCTATTTTTGGTAGCCGCCTGATGGAGTTGAAAAAAATCCAGACGATTATTTTGCCAATCTCTGGAGAAAAGATCGCTATCAAATGGCTGTTTGCGCCGGTTGTTTTATTCATGGTTGTAACAATCTTGCGATCGGGCATGCGGCTTTATCAATTATTTGGCGAAATCAGCAGCAAAAGCGGTGAAAACCCAAAAGGAATATCGCGCGATAATGGCAGCTTGTCGTGAGCTTTGAGCTGATTATCGGCATATTGACCCTGTTTGCCAGCGCCGCGCTCGGCTTGCCGGTCGCCTTTGCCATTCTGGTCGGAGTATTGGTTTATCTTGGTGTTGCCGGACAGGATTTGGCGATCGCCGGTGAAACCATGGTTCAGCGTCTTTTTGACGGGTTCTTGTTATTGGCGGTTCCGCTGTTCATCGTGTCGGCAAATATTATGAATGCCGGATCAATTTCAGACAGATTGCTGAATTTTTGTGTCGCGCTTGTCGGCCGGTTTCGTGGCGGTTTAGGCCATGTCAATGTTGTGACAAGCCTGATCTTTTCGGGAATGTCTGGCTCGGCCGTTGCTGATGCGGCTGGCATCGGCCGGATCATTATCGACATGATGCGGAAAAGCGGTGGATATAGTCGTGGCTATGCAGCAGCCATTACCGCCGCCACAGCAACCATTGGCCCGATCATCCCGCCATCCATACCAATGGTTCTTTATGCGCTAGTTTCAAATGCATCAATTAGCAGCCTATTCCTTGCCGGAATCATTCCGGGGTTATTTATGGGCGGTGTCTTGATGGCCATCAATGCGGTGATTTCAAACCGTCGTGATTTCGGATATGAAGCGCCGGTGCCGCTTGCCAAAATTCCAGGCATAACTGTTCGCGCGGCACCCGCATTATTGATGCCGGTGATATTGTTAACCGGCATTTATTCGGGTGTCACGACCCCAACCGAAGCTGCGGCGATTGCTGCGCTTTATGCGCTGATTGTGGCTGCAGGGCTGTATCGGGCGTTAAAGATGAAAACGCTGATTGAAGTATTTGTCGAGTCAGCACGTTCAGCCGCCTCGGTTGGCTTGGTAATCGGTGCGTCGATGATTTTGACATATGTGGTCATCCAAGAAAATGTACCACAGATGATTTCAGCGCTTTTTGCAGGCGCAGAAATCAGCCCGCTTGCCTTTATGTTACTGGTGAATCTACTGGTCTTGCTGTTGGGATGCGTACTTGACGCAACAGTGATTATTCTGGTGATTGTGCCGTTATTTATCCCAACTTGTACACAGCTAGGGATAGACCTTGTTCATTTTGGTGTGGTCATTGTGGTGAATGCGATGATCGGATTGATAACCCCACCTTATGGGATTCTATTATTTGTCATTAGTGCTGTTACCCAAATTCCACTAAAAGAAATTATTGGCGAAATCTGGATATTCCTGGCAGTGCTGCTCTTTGCTCTATTGGCGATGATCATGTTCCCAGAAATTGTCTTATTTCTCCCACGGGCGCTAGGATATTAGGTACACAGCATGATAATGAGCCAAGCCTAATGCAGACGGTAAAACTCGGTCTAATTGGTGATAACATCCGCTCGTCAAGCGCACCAAAATTGCATCTTATCGCTGCCGCCCAACATGGAATCGACCTTAGCTATGAGTTGATTATTCCTGCTGAAAAAGGCTTTGATTTTGACGCTGCCCTGGCCTTTGCACGCAATTCCGGTTTTCGCGGGGTCAATGTGACATTGCCCTATAAGGAACGTGCCTTTGGCTATGTCGATATTAATGATCCGGCGATCCGGCAATTGGGGTCGGTTAATACGATTTGTTTTGAACCCGATGGGCTGTTCGGCGCAAACACCGATTTTACCGGATTTTTGAAAAGTTATCGCGCCGCGCGTGGCGATCTGAAGGCAGGCCATGTTTTATTGATTGGCGCTGGCGGTGTTGGTCGATCAATCGGGTTTGCGCTAACGCAACTTGGCGCTAGCGCACTAACAATTCTCGACACCGATCAGCATAAGGCGGAAAGATTTGTAAAAGCGATCAATCAATTTGTACCCGGCCTTGCCATGGTTGCCGATGCAAACGCGCTGCCAGCATTTGACGCATTGGTCAATTGCAGTCCGGCCGGCATGCATGGCTATGGCGGGCTACCACTTCCCGAGAGACTAATCCCAACCGATTTTGACTGGGCCTTTGATGCTGTATATCAGCCGGTTGAAACGCCGTTCAAACAATTGATCGACGCGCGCGGGATTTCGTTCATTTCCGGGTTTGAGCTATTTTTTCATCAGGGTGTTGACGCCTTTTCAATCTTCGCCGGATTTGACGTAATAGATGAAATGGCGCTGAGAGATGCCCTACTCAGAGCGCTTTGTCCCACAGGCAATTCCTAGACACCTCGATTACCACCTTACAGGAAAGGCAGCTTAGATAGCTGTTGTCGTTATATGCGGATAGTCATCGACTCACCTTAATGCTAGCCTGTCAAAACGATCAGACAAAATCCGGCAAGCCATTCGACAAAAACTTGAAAAAAAAGGCTGCGACCATGGCAGTAAAAGTAGCGATCATCGGGTTGGGCATCATGGGACAGCGAATGCTTACCCATATGCGGCTGCACCAAAATTTCGAACCTGATTATTTATGGGATCCAGATGAATCTGCTTGCCATCAGGCAATGATTTTAGACCCACAATCAAAAATCATGAATAGCGCAAATGACGCCATCAGCAAAGCGGATCTGGTATATCTTGCCTGCCCACCGGCGGTTCGCGAACCCTATGCGCTTGCGGCGGCAGAGACGGGCAAAGCCCTGTTTCTGGAAAAACCGTTTGGCATCAATTTTGACGATAGCGCAAAGCTTATGGCCAGATTGCAAGCCCATAATGTTCCTGTTGCGGTGAATTTTACGCAAGCATCAGGTGCCGCCTTGACCGATTTATTAGCGGCAAAAGACCGCGGCGAGATGGGTGACTTGCTTGGAGTTGATATTATCGTGACCTACCCCGCATGGCCGCGCCAATGGCAAAAGGGGGCTGATTGGCTGCGGTTCCGTGCCGAGGGCGGCATGACCCGCGAAGTGATTTCCCATTTTCTGTTTTTCACCGAACGCGTTCTGGGGCCTTTATCACTTATATCGGCACATACAACATATCCTGAAGATTCGCACTTATGCGAAACCGCGGTTCTGGCACGACTCGAATCCAAAACCGGGCAGGCGGTTTCCATTCTGGCAACAATTGGCGGCGCTCAGCCTGACCGGCAGGAATTTACCGTAAAGGGAACCAAATCCAGCCGCCGTGTTACTGATTTTCATAAAGATGCGATCAGTGATGGTGGCGCTTTCATCGCGCTGCGCGAACCACCAAAAGACCCACGGGCAATAACCCTGAAAGCACAGCTTGATGATCTTTCGCTTCACCTAGTGGCAAAACCGAACAGGCTAGCAACAATGGAAGAGGCTTTCCGAATCCAGACCCTTGTCGAGAGCATCCTTGCCAAAACGCTTTAAGCCCTCACCTGTCTTAACGGTATCTCTTCCACTCAGCTTTTGTCTGAAATGGAAAAGAGGATTGTGGGACATTCTTGAAATCCCATCTTGAAAGCACTGGTGACGTCAAACCAACTGTATCGATTTCATAAATGTTCGACCCATCAAACCATGGCGCGAAACCCGCCCTGAAATGCCCTCTGGATTTGACGATGATCGTATGAGCGGTGGCGATGTCCTGATCGAACATTTCGAAAAAAACTGGGTCGGCAGTTTGCGCGCGCTCAGAAATCACCACCACTCTTACACCGGCTATTTCAAGCAGAGCACATGGCCCAAGCGACAATTTCCGGCCTGCCATCATTCCTAATCTGCCAACAATTTCGCCATGATGTAAACCGATCACCGTTGCCTCAACACCAAGCGGTTCATCCCATTGTTCCCACGCGGTTTCATTACGGTCTTGATTGAAAACCGCCATAAAGCTTGTGCCAATCCCATTGGCATGCGCGTCTCGGGCAAGCGCCGGATCAAAGAAAGAACCATACAGAATATTCTGGGCATCCGATGCCAGCAATGCTGATAACAGACCTGTCGTGCGGCCACTGCCACCACCGCCCGGATTGTCACCCGAGTCAGCAAAAATCACTGGCTTGCGGCCTGTATCCAAGGCAATTTCGATGCCTCTCTCAAATGAGGTTAATGACTTCACATAATCATCTCTGGAGTCCCAGATAAAAGCTCCAATTTCATTAGCTAGCCTTTTTGCCACCGCCACATCATCTCTTGCGGTGACAACAATAGAAACGCCATTTTCCGGAACATCCGAAAAAATGAAATTTCCGAAAATGGAAATATTCAATATCTTGCCGCCCAATTCAGCCAGCCGCCGCTGTCCAAAATCAACCGCCCGCCCCAAAGGGCCATTGGCGGTAAGCAGCGTTATCGATGAGGGGGCAAGCGGTAATTTTACATGCGCTATTTCCGGCACCGCCAAACCATGCAGGATCTGCCGCATTCCGAATGCTGCTTCTTGCCCACGGTCATTTTGATCAACATGGGGGTTTGTTCTGTATCCACAAATCAAATCAACCGAATGACACATCTTGTCAGAAATATTTGCATGCAGGTCGAGCGTCATGATGATTGGCGTTTTCGGCCCAACTGCCGATCGAACCATCTCGGCAATGGCACCGTCAGGATCGTGCAAATGCTCGGCCACCATAGCGCCATGATGGCATAAATAAACTGCATCGAAGCTTTCGTCTAACTGGCTGATGACTTCGGCACAATAGCTCTTAAAAACCGCCTTTTGCACCACGCCAAGCGGGCGCGACGCCATCAAGAGGATCGGCACAGGCTGCCAATCACCGGTTGCGTCCATTGCTTTCACAAAGGCAGAAAATTCGATGGCGATGGAAGGTGTTAACGATCTTGCATCATCAATCAATGCCTTGCCGCGTTTTACTGTAAGGCGCTCAAAATCGTCCAAAGAGGCTGGCCGGGCAAACCGGTTTGACTCGAGGATCAGACCGAGAAGAGCAATTTTTGGGATATGTTTGCGCATTTGATCTGTTTGCATCATTGATTTTGGCGAGGCTAGCAAAGCCTAAACAGGCTAGCGCCAAACATTAAATCAACATTGACTATCAAACGCAAATTTAACCCGATGCGTGCCAACAATTGAGCAAGACAGCAAACTCGTGGGATAGCTGGCGAAGCGGTTGCTTTAACGGTCACTATAATGTCATGCTGTCTTGGCTTGGCGATCGGGGCCAAGACGGTTCAGTTCACGCCATGCGACGAGTAACAATCATGAAACAAGTTATCCCCAGTTTATTGATCGGGCTAAATAATAGCATCATTGTAGTTGTTTGTTTATATCTGATTTTATTGGATGATATTACGTTTCAAGAGCGCGGCATCTATGCCGGAAGTTCCATTTTATTTTGGATGGGGGTTCAGCGTTTAATCAGAAAGCTGAGCAAGTCAGAAAGTTAGAAGGCTCTTATGTTTCCAGCCAAATATACCCAACTCATTTTTAGCTTTTTTCTGTCAATTTTCATGTCATGCGTTGTTTCGGCAGTTTCGGTGTTTAACACAATCGGGCTGATTGACGGATTTTTCAGCCTGTGGATGACCGCTTGGCTGAAAAGCTGGATTGTTGCTTTTCCAACGATCCTTGTTGTTGCCCCTCTAACCCTCCACCTTGTCAGCAAGCTTGTTAGGAACACGCCAAGCTAACTGGCTATGGTGAAGGATTTTGCAGCGAATAGGGGAAAGCGTACCCCCATCAAACAAAACGCCAACCCACGCACTAATCCACGCAAACAAATGTCAAATTGCGTTTGAAACGGTGCCATTGATGCGCTAATGCGATTTACCAATCAGTCTTTAAAATCATAGACGTTTGGCATCTCACGGATATCATTATCAAATAATTGCGCCATATCGCCAAGCGTCTCAATAATCGCTTCTGGGCTCTCAGCTTTCCACCAGCAGAACATAACCTTGTCTGCCTTTCCAGCATTCCATTGCATTTGAAATGATGCTTTATCATTCTTCATTGCGCCGCGGATATCAGCTTCGCTCATTGTCTCCAAAGCCTGAAAATATGCCTCCATCGCTTCATCTGATTTCAGCGTGTGCGTTACCATGTAATGTTTCATTTTTGGTTCCTTTCGTTTTCCTGTTTTCATGCGCCATTAAATCGATTTGTATCAAGATTTTGATTGGACGTTCGATTAGAAAATGGTTAGCCGGCAGTTTTCCAAGGCCCAAAATTTTTGCCTGAGTCCATGATTTCATAGGCAATGACAGTCTCATCACCAACGACCCAGCCATCATGACCGGGGGCAAAATAATAGGCATCACCCGCTGACACCTCGATTTCGCTGCCATCGTCATGCACGCACTTTAACGTTCCTTGGATGATTACGCCAACATGACCAGCTTGGCAGCTATGCCCACCAACAGCTGGCTGCACACACTCTGACCACTTCCATCCCGGCTCAAGAATGAGTTTTGATGCTGTGACATTGCCCAATTTTACCACAGCAGCGTTTGTCTTAGGCGGCGTTTTGAGCTCATCGGGTTCGGCGAATGATTTTTTTGACAAATTAGCCATATCTTGGTTTCTCCTAACTTTTGTAAACGTCAACAACAGTACTCTCTAGAACATGGCCAGACTCAGCAATCATGGGGGCATTTGCTTCCATGAATTTGTCCACCTCACCCTCGTTAGCTTTTAAGATTACGCAAACTTTGGATGCATCATCCTTTCGAGGGCCTCGAAACAAAACTGCAATATCGGCCGCGTCTAAACCTGGACGGCTCTGCTCAAAATGAGTTAGCCAATCTTCGTAAGGCTTGTTGATTTCAAATGAGACTATGTAAGTTTCCATTTCCTCACCCCAATCAGATTTATTTCTCGAATACAACGGTACCAGAAACAGGGTCCGTAACACCAAGCTCGGGCGATAACTCCTCAAGCAAATGACGCGTGCTATCCAGCAAAGCAATCATTTGGGGCATCGCGTTTTTCATTTGCTCTTCGTTTTCCCAGAGGCCATATCCAACATAGCTCTCTTCACCGGTTCGCGCCAAAATGTGAAGTAACTGGCCGTCCCAATTATCAGCTTTGCTGAACAATGATTCAAACTCTGCCTGTTTCCCTGACTTAACTCTGAACCGGACTACGTTTGTGTGTTTCGGCATATTATACTAGCTCCCTATTAACTCTGTTCAGGCCGAGTCTTTTATTCTTTGCCGGGTGTTTTGTAGCTCGACTTGACTGCGTTGATTGCCTTTAACCCCGCATCAAGGTCAAATTCAGGGAACATCATCATGTCTTCCCAAGCACCCGAGTCATTTACCGCTTTTAACAAGCCACTTGCTGCCTCGATACTTGGCAATTCCATAAGTGCCGCCATATCGTAATCGCCCTGCAAATACATCAAGTCAAGCAGCTCTCCACCAGCCGCTTTTGCAATCGAAGCGGCAGCTTCTTTGCGTTTAGCCAAGCTGCTGCTCTCAAGACCCTCAAGTCCCACCTCACTATACATTCCAATGTACAATACTCTCATTTTCCATTCCTTTCGACTCAACCGAATTTTTTGCCAAGAACGCTACCTATCGTTTCATCATCCATTATGGGCGTGATTACGATTTCAATTAGGCCGTTCCAATCCAGCGCATAATCTGCAAGTGCCGCAGCATCTGTGCTCTCAAGAATTGCGAAGCCGCCTGTCCCGTCTAGATTATGATAGCGTGACACCAATTCAATGTTTTCTGGGGGCATTCCTCCAGTCTCCATAAACTGCTTTATTGTTTTATCTCTTGCCTCTGGTGAGTGCGTCCAAGCCATTTTAAAAAGCATATTTGATTTCTCCCTATCAAGGCGCAAAGTTGTATATCGCGGTGTTTGAAACTCTCATTTCATTGACCTTTGACAGACTAATTTTGCACCCGTGCGTGGTTTTAGGATTTGATGTTCGACAAAAACCTGTGAATATTCTTTTTCTGATTCAAAACCAGTTAAAAATTCGATATGGTTTGGTTTGATGATTTTAAAGGAGCAGAGGCGACGATGGATGATTTTGTAAAGAAGAGTATAGCAATGCGCGGCGACATTACCTGTCCAATCGCGATGGCAGCAGAAGTGCTATCCGACCAATGGGCCGTTATTGTACTTCGTGATATTGCCTTCTTTAATCAAAGAACATTTGGCGCAATTCTCGATAATAATAATGAGAAAATCCCCCGGCCAACATTGGCAAAGCGTTTAAAACGACTTTGCGATATCGGGCTACTTAGCGCTCGCGGCGATGTTGGGCACACGCAGCGCAAAATCTACAGCCTCACTGAGCCTGCATTAGGATTATTGCCGATCATGGTTGGCATGGCCGAATGGTCTTTGAGCCAAGAAAATTTCAAAGCGCAACAATTTGAGTTTTTAAAAGACCTTTATAGCCCTAAATCGCAAGCGATGGCTGAATTGATTGATGAATTAAGGATTACACATGCAATTGAATAGCGGTCAAGCGGCAGAGCAAAGCTTTCTTGCAATCGATCTTAATAGCGATTATCACATTGCCAGAACCGCAAAGACAAGTAAGCCGAATTAGTTCTCAAGGTTGGCCTCGTAAAGAATAAAATCACCAAGCGCGGCAACACCGTCATTCTTGCGCATTGACCCAAAGATAAATGGTCGGCCATTACGGGCGGTTGCCGTATCTGCAGCCATAATTTCAAGATCTACGCCAACATGTGGCGCAAGCTCGATCTTATTGACAACCAGCATATCAGATTTGGTCAGGGCTGGGCCCTTCTTGCGAGGAATATCGCCACCCATGCAAACATCAATCACATAGATAGTAAGGTCAGCCAGTTCGGGGCTAAAGGTTGCCGCAAGATTGTCACCGCCAGACTCAATCAGGATGATATCAAGATCAGGAATAGTGGCACGCAGATCGGCCACCGCCGCCAGATTGACCGATGCATCCTCGCGGATTGCTGTATGCGGACAGCCGCCGGTTTCAACGCCCCTAATCCGTTCGGCTGGCAATGCCTGAACCCGCATCAAATAGTCAGCATCCTCGCGAGTGTAAATATCATTGGTGATCACCGCCATCGAAACCCGTGATGCCAAATAGCGGCAAAGCGCCTCGGTCAAACTTGTTTTACCCGCCCCAACCGGTCCGCCAATACCGACACGCAACGGGCCATTGCGGCTGGCCAGCTTTGCCTTCGTGCCAGCGGGTTCTTGCTCTTGACCAATCATGTCCGATAAATCCTTGTTTCGAGGGTTTCATGCAAGATCGAAGCATGGTCGGCCAGAGTCGCATAGCCACCAACATCATCAAGCGGGGTTGTCGATGCCTCGTCAGCAAGTGCTGCCACAGCCGGCATTAATCGGGCGAGGATAATCTGCCCATCGGACTGCCCAAGTGGTACCGCCCGAACCACGACTGAAATTAAATTACTGATAAAGCTTTGCAAAAAAAGGCTCAAACTAAGCTGCAATTTGCATCCGAGGTGCCACGCTGCAAGCCCAGCTGCAACCGGATAGGCAAGCGGCGGGGATAGCCCAATATCAAGCTGATAAACCTGCTCGGTCATGCGCGTGAAATTCACCCCAAGTTCGCGGCTTTCTTGCGCACGCTCGGCGCCCGACGATAACGCAAAGGCCAGCTCATTTATTGCCTCGATCTTGGCATTTCTGCCGCCCGCCAACTGCCCGTCTTTGGCAGCATGCAGCTTTACAGCATTATAGGCATTTGCCATCAAAATTGCATCGTTGCGACCACTTCCCCCAAGAAGAATCGTTTCAATCCAGTCATGCGCGGTTGTGGCATCATCAACATCACCCGATGCAATCGCCGCCTCGATACCATGCGAATAGGAAAAGGCACCAATGGGAAAAGCTGGTGAAAACAGCGCTGCCAGAAGCTGTGTTTGACGGATGGTGTCTGTTGATTCTGTCATGATCAATGCGTATGGCCATGCGTGCGACCAAAACCATAGGCACCGCCTTCAGGATTGAACGGTGCCTCGGTTTTTGCCAATGTCGCCCCAAGCTGCACCAGCAAATCTTCTAAGACATGATCGCGGCGGATAACCAGGCAATCCTGCCTGATCTCGCATGGGGTGTGCCGATTGCCGATATGCCACGCAATTTTGGCAAGGTTTTTATGACGTATTTCAACCACCGGCTCGGCCGCAGCTTGGATAATAATCTGGCGGCCATCATCCAGCAGGAAAGCATCACCCGCATCAAGCGAAACCGTTTCTGCAAGATCCACCATAAACGCCATTCCGCAATCAGTGGCCATTCGTTTGCGACGCAAAAACCGCGCTTCAAAGTCCAAGGTAATCGTCATATCACCATCATGGCGGGTTACATCGCGGTGGATATGACCGGCATATGATTGCGCCTCAGATTTCACTTGGTCCATTGTCTTACCCTGCCCTAATAGAGGAAATAGCGCTGTGCCATTGGCAATTCATGCGCTGGCTCGCACGTTAACAAAACACCATCAGCGCGCACTTCATAGGTTTCCGGGTTAACCTCAATATTTGGGCAATGGCTGTTATGAACCATGTCGGCCTTCGAGATATCGCGTGTATGGCTAACCGGCAGAGTCGCCTTTGCAAGACCCAACTGGGATTTAATCCCCATTGCCTGCGCGGCATCACTGACGAATGTAACTGCCGAACATTCAACCGACCGGCCAAGACTGGCAAACATCGGGCGTGTGTAAACCGGCTGCGGTGTTGGGATAGACGCATTTGGGTCGCCCATTTGTGCCACCGCAATACTTCCCCCCAACAAGACCATCTCTGGCTTTACCCCAAAGAATGCAGGCTTCCACATAACCAGATCTGCCCGTTTGCCAACAGCAATTGAGCCAATATGGTTTGAGATGCCATGAGCGATTGCTGGATTGATTGTATATTTGGCGATATAGCGCTTCACACGCATATTGTCATTTTCACCAGTTTCTTCGGGCAAGCGTCCATGCTGTATTTTCATCTTATGCGCAGTTTGCCACGTCCGAATGATAACCTCGCCAACACGTCCCATTGCCTGACTATCCGATGCAATGATCGAAAACGCACCCATATCATGCAAAATATCCTCGGCCGCGATTGTCTCACGCCGGATACGACTCTCGGCAAAGGCCACATCCTCTGGAATCGATTTATCCAGATGGTGACAGACCATCAACATATCGAGATGTTCTTCCAACGTGTTGACGGTATAGGGGCGCGTTGGGTTGGTTGATGATGGAATCACAAATTGCTCGCCGCAAATTTTGATAATGTCGGGCGCGTGACCACCGCCTGCCCCTTCGGTATGGAACGCATGAATGACCCGCTGTTTCATCGCCTTGACAGTGTTTTCAACAAAGCCGCTTTCGTTAAGCGTGTCAGTATGGATCATCACCTGAACATCCATCGCATCGGCAACCGACAAACAAGTGTCAATCGCCGCTGGTGTGGTGCCCCAATCTTCATGCAATTTCAACGCACAGGCTCCGCCGATCACCTGTTCTTCAAGTGCTGCCGGCAGTGATGCGTTTCCCTTGCCAGCAAAAGCGAGGTTCATTGGCAGGGCATCGGCCGCTTGCAACATCCGGCCAATATGCCAGCTGCCCGGTGTGCAAGTGGTCGCCAAAGTGCCATGGGCTGGACCGGTTCCACCACCAAGCATCGTGGTGAGACCCGAATGCAGCGCATCATCTATCTGTTGCGGGCAGATGAAATGAATGTGACTGTCAAACCCGCCCGCCGTCAGAATATGCCCCTCAGCTGCAATGGCCTCGGTTCCGGGGCCGATAATGATATCGACACCTGGCTGGGTGTCAGGATTACCGGCCTTGCCGATGGCGCAAATCCGTCCATCTTTTAGCCCAATATCTGCCTTGTAGATACCAGCTACATCAATGACCAACGCGTTGGTAATAACCGTATCAACCGCGCCATTTGCACGGGTTACCTGCGACTGGCCCATGCCATCACGGATAACCTTGCCACCGCCAAATTTCACCTCTTCGCCATAATGCGTCAAATCGCTTTCAACCTCGATAATCAAGTCGGTATCAGCCAAACGCACCCGATCGCCCGTTGTTGGCCCATACATATCAGCGTAAATATTGCGGGAAATTGTTGTTGGCATTTATAGATCTCCCATTACCTGTGCATTGAAACCAAAGACCCGCCGCGCCCCAGCCATCGCAATAAGCTGAACTTCCCGTGTTTGCCCAGGCTCAAACCGAACGGCGGTTCCAGCCGCGATATCAAGCCGCATTCCGCGTGCAATCTTGCGGTCAAAATCAAGCGCCGTATTCGCCTCAGCAAAATGATAGTGGCTGCCGATTTGTACCGGCCGATCACCAGTATTGGCCACCGTCAGCGTTATGGCTTCGCGCCCTTCATTTAGGATGATATCACCTGCGGCAACAATAATTTCTCCGGGGATCATGGGATGTCCTTTTGTCATGGGTTCGTTTCAACGGATTGGATGATGCACGGTTACCAGCTTGGTGCCATCAGGGAAGGTTGCTTCAACCTGCACGTCATGGATCATTTCGGCAATGCCGGGCATGCAATCAGCCTCGCCCACCACATGTGCACCAGCTTCCATTAAATCCGCAACGCTACGACCATCACGCGCACCTTCGACAACAAAATCTGTGATCAGCGCAATCGCTTCAGGATAGTTCAGCCTGACCCCACGTTGCAGGCGGCCCCGTGCAACCATGGCGGCAACGCTTACCAGCAATTTATCTTTTTCACGAGGGCTTAATTTCATTGGCAAAATCTCCTTGTGACCAAAACGCGCAGTCTTATCAAAATAAATAGGGGCCAGTTAACTCCAAACACGCGGGTTAGCAATTTGGCGAAACTGTTCAATAAATTGTGCCAACAATTTTTTCAACCTTGCCGTATCATTGCAAACGCAACGAATAACAAGCTTGCCTTGCCATGCAGACACTGCGGTTTGCACATCGGCAAAGTGATTGAAAAACCCGCGCACCGCATCAGCTTTCGCTTCGGCATCACGGCTGACATATAAGGTTGTCGCGAAGCAGACATTGCCAGCCGCACTTGCCTTATGATGGCGTTTTTTAACAATCTGGCCATCAAGACGAAATGCTTCAGCATGGATTAGCCTGCCATCACACCAAATCCGCCACTGATCCCTTACGCTGCCCTGGCGCACAGTTTCCTGCATTGCCGTCCGGCCGAACACCATCATTTCACTGGCAAGAAAACTGCTACCTTCAACCATCTGAACATCCAATTGACGCACGAATCCAGCCCCATCAAACAAGATTGTTTCCTGCGGCAGCCAATGGAGGCTGGCGGTGCCGGTCACTGTCATATTGACACGCATTTCTGCATTTTGTGAGCCTAATGCGCAATAAACCCGTTCGGCGGTTTGCGTTGAAACGGTCAAATGCGTGTCCCCTTCGGCGCCAAGCCTGACCCCAAATTCATCTCCACCAGTTAGCCCCCCAGCCGTGTTCACCAGAACAGCCTCAATGGTTTGAGCGTAGGTTTTCGGCAAAAATATCTTGGCTGAACCGGATTGATAGAACCGTTCTAACTTGCCAGCTTTCACCACAAGATCAACGGCACCGCGTGCGCGCTGCAGAGCTGGTTGTTCAATATTAGCGGTTAGCGGCACCTTGAAACACCTGACGAAAAATTTAATTACATTTATCTATATTAGGTTTTTTGTTTTGATAAACAACCTTGCCGCAATTTGTACATATAAACAAAATAGGCATGACAGGAAACAAGCCGCGGCTTGCTAGCGCGCCTACGATTCTGGCCCGAACTCTTGGGGCGGGGTTTTTTACGTTCCGTAAATCCGGTCGCCAGCATCACCTAAGCCGGGCAAAATATAGCCCTTCTCGTTTAGTTGTCGGTCAAGTGATGCGGTAAAGATTGGCACATCAGGATGCGCTTTGCGCAATCGTTCGACACCTTCTGGTGCCGCCAGAAGACACATGAAGACGATATCTTTGACCCCATGGTCACGCAGAATATCAATTGCCGCGATCGTGCTTCCCGCTGTTGCCAACATTGGATCAGCAAGAATAACCTGACGCGCAGAAATATCGTTTGGCAGCTTGGTATAATATTTTTCTGGCTTTAAGGTTTCATCATTTCTAGCCATGCCCAGATGCCCAACCGATGCCTCGGGAAGAATATTCAGCAAGGCTTCAGTCAAGCCGTTACCAGCCCGTAAGATGGAGACCAAACACGGGTTTGGCGCTTTCAGTTGATGACAGTCAGCAACTTCAAGCGGTGTTTCAATACGCACGGCAACTATATCCAAATGCTGCGTGACCGCAAAGGTCATCAAATAGGCAACTTCACGCAAAGTCTGGCGAAATAGGGGCGTTTTCGTTTCCTTGTCACGCAAAACAGACATCTTATGCGCAATGAGGGGATGTTCAATAGTATGGAAACGGCTCATCTCATCAACCTTTTAGATATGGATTCGACTCAAGTCTCGCTGGGTCGTATCAGCATCACCAGAACAACAAATGGGCGGGTCGATGTCACTGGAAATACTGACTTTATCATTTTTTACAAACCTAATGTTTGACCAACGCCAAAAATCACCCGATAGTTTTAGACTATTAATGTCATGGTAAAGTCAAGTATGCGGTCGCTGCAGACCCAGTGCAAAAATG
>Ga0255743_10000180_pt1 | contig 57145 bp, 49 predicted proteins | sample 101ome_19_FD_179950 | JGI IMG/M metagenome (GOLD analysis project Ga0255743, IMG submission 179950) | Coastal salt marsh microbial communities from the Groves Creek Marsh, Skidaway Island, Georgia - 101405AT metaG (version 2) | ecosystem: Environmental > Aquatic > Marine > Intertidal zone >... | reverse complement strand
AGGCTCTCCTCCCAGTACTTCTACGTACAAGTACTTGTTGGTTTGCTTTACACGTTCTAAAAAGTCCAAGTAAGGCTGCCAATCTTCAGGCCAACGATTACTACCGTCTCTATGAAAGTCACTGCAATAGCTGCAATTGTAGTTACACACATTGTGAATAAAAAGTGTAACAATTGCACAGTCCAGATTTTCATTAGTTATTCTCATCAAACAAACTCTTGTATTCTGGAACAATGTCTAGTATATTTTGTCCACGTATTTGGTCTAACTCTCGTGTAATCCAAACAAACTCTTCTAGCCATGTTCTCCCGCTCCAACAATCTTGGTCGCTATAGCTTTCACTTAACATAAATTTTTCTACACTGTCAAGATGTTTAACAAAATGTTTTTTGATATTATCAATATTATCACTTTCTATCATCCAAGTTCGCCATTCACTATACTGACGACTTACTTCTGCTTTAATATCGTCTGGTAACACTTTAATATTATAATACTTGGGACTGTGACACATATGAAAACTTGCTAGTGGTCGCCAACTGTGTACAGGATTAAATTTAGTAAGTCCGCTTTCTTCTACTTTCCATCGCATAAATTCAGGAAAATGAAAAACGTTTAGTGGTGTAATAGTAAATGCAAACCAACATTTAAAATTAATGTCGTCATTTGCTTCAATCTTTTTTAAGTTTTCATACACATGTTCCCATTTAGCAGGTGCACGTTGATAGTCAAATATTTCATTACATGCATCAATACTAGCACCGATTCTTATCTCTTTAAAATGTTTCCAAAGTTCTAACATGCGAGGTGTTACATTTGTTAAATTTGTATTGTACTCAATTTGCATGTCTGCTGCACTGCCGTTGTGTATTAACCTTTCTAAACTGTCAACATGCTCTTCAATAATAAGTGGCTCACCACCAACAATATAAAGTTTTTTAGCATCTTTAGTATAGTCCTCGAAGTTAGTCCAGTACATATTTGATCCTTTAAACCAATCATACTGATCTGTAACCCAACGTCCCTTTTCATTTTTAGTCAATTGTATTTTTTCATGTGTGTCTTTATAATGTGTACGATCATTAAGTTTAACAAAATCGTCAAACCAACTATGACTATCAGTTGGTCCGCACATACGGCATTTTAAATTACAGAAGTTACCATAACGTATATCAAAAAACTCAAGTGCAAAGTCGTCAGTGTTAATTGTTCCGTCTTCTTGTGTAAGTTCAACAGCCGTTTCTGGCGTTAAGTCCCAGTCGTTATACTCCATTTGTCTGCGACTCAAAACACCATTTAACTCTTCTTGTCTACAACGTTCACATTCCGGATGCCATTCTCCACGCAACATAGTAGCACGTACATCACGACTTAGTTCACTGTTACGACTGTCTTGCAAATTATCTTTGCTGGCATTATATGGGGTTCCATCATCGTGTCTAACAATGCCACGGTTTTCTGTATAACTGTTAGCGTTACAACATATTCTAATATCGCCATTGTTACGAATGTTTATACTATTCCATGGCAATGGACAAAATGTACTGCAATCGCTGTGTTTAGGATTATCCATCAAATATACCTTTCATTTCTGGAAACGTCTTTGCAAAACTATTTCCACGCTGTGCATCACACAATGTTAAAAACTCTTGTAGCTCAGGCAAACGATTGCTCCAGTCTTCGCTTTCCATAAAGCTCAGCATACCTTCTAAACGCTTTATGCCGTAATCAGCATTGCGCCAAGTATCGTAATCTACTTTACCTTTGTGCCAAGCAGGTATTGACTTTTCCCAATTGGCTTCCCACCAGGGATAAAACTCCTCGTATTTGCGTCTACACTCTGCTTTAAACCAAGCAGGCAGTACTTTTACATTTAAGTGTGCAGGATGATAGACAAAATGATAATTTACACCACCTGCACCAAATGGCCACATGTTTACTTTATGGAAATTTTGTTCTAGTTTCCATTTAATAAAGTCTGGCAAGTAATATACATTAAGTGCTTGAACTGCACAAGCAACTGTAACTTCTACATTATTACTAGTGTCTTTGTCAAGTATATGAAACACTTCTTCTGTACGCTTCCATTCACTGGGATAGCGTATGTAATCGTTCATATCATGTATGCTATCTACCGAATAGTGAAAACGCACAAGTTTGAATTCTCGCCATAGATCGAATAAATCCTCTCTCCATTCAACTCCATTTGAGTTATAACGTAGTTCGAGATTCTTTGCATGGCCTTGGCGTATGCATTCTTCAAGTATTTCATAATGTTCCTCAATAATTAAACTTTCACCACCTGCAAAATAAATTTGCTTCATGTTTGGTATTTGTTCATAAAACTGATCCCAAAACACAGGATTATTTTTGTGCCAGTTATAACTACTTCCGTTTGTACTGCCCTTATCTACCCACTGCATGGTATCACGTAATGTTTCATTTTGTACTTGTGGTAAAATTTTACTGTGATCTTTAATCCAACCTGAACTATCATGTGGGCTACACATTACACAAGCAAGTTGACATTTGGTGCCAAAACGTAAATCAATGTAAGTTAACTCTGGCGGTACTTCTCCATCTTCAGTGGTATTTTCCAGTAAGCGGTCAACATCAACACGTTCGCTCCAGTATGCAGTTTCCCATTGACGTTTACTTCGGTGCCCTGCACTTTCTTCTTTAAAACATTTTATACAACTTGGTGGTACTTCTCCGTTCATCATTTGCTTGCGTACATTCTTCATATACTTGCTGTTCCAACTACTTTGGAAATCTGTAACATTTAAGTTGTTTGGTCGTCCTTCATCATCTTTAAGTACACCAACCATGCCACCGTATAAACTTTTATCGTTAGTAGGGCCAACACTACTGGCATTAGCAGTGCAGCATACTCGCATACTTCCGTCTGGTCGTGTACTTAAATGTACCCAAGGTAAGATACAAAATGTTGATTTATCCATGTACTATCTCTGTATTTTTAAAGTTGTCATGTGCCCAGTCACGTTCCAAGCACCACCAACATTCACCACATGCTTTTGTAAAGTTTTCTGTATTCCATTGGTCACCTTCACAGCTTCTAGCTAATACTAGCATATCATCAAGTATGCCATGCTGTTCAGCTAACCAAAAAACAATACGCTTGTCTGCATTTCTCCAAGGCTGGTATTGATACATCCAATCAGTCAGACTATCATGACACACTGTTGCACTAGATTCAAATAACACACGATTGTCTAATAAGTCTCTATGTGCTTCGTCACTTTGCTCTACACATTGTAATGGAGGGTTGCGTGTCACACCATTATACTCAATATAATATCTCGACTCAGGATCAGTAACTTCAGCTATTCTTTCACGATGTCTCCAACGTAAAAAGCCACTCACGTTTTCTTGTGCACCTCCATAACTACTAATGTTACGTCCGTCTACAAACTCATGCACCCACCAGTAGTTTGCATCTTCTATCAGTGTATCATTAATAGCAACAGTAGGAAAACGCTCACGCACATAATCAATAATACGCTTTGCATAAGGAACAATGTATACACGCTCGTATTCTGGTATTTGTACTGGATTACTACGTTGTACTGTAAATGGTTCAATAACAGCATCATCTCTGTACTCACTTAGTGTTTTTGCTAGTAAGTATAACATAACTGCACTATCAAAACCACCACTAAGTCTAACCATATTGTGCTTTGCAACACGATTAAAGTATGCTGCACCATATGGTGTATCATATCTAGTATGAAGTTCTGTTTTATTAAACATTTATTCTTTCCCACACATTACTTGGCATGTTTTAAAAGGGTCATGCTCCCAAGTATCTGAAATGCGATCCCATAATTCAATAATGCTATCAACGTCATTTTCTTTTACATTTAAATTTTTATAATCGCTGCCATAAAGATCTTTTAGTGCTTGTACACGTTCTACATCAGTTGATAACCAACAGCAAGGCAAAAAAGTACCATCTAACTCAATAAAAGGTTGCACTAAATGGTTTCCGGCGATGCATTTGGCCAGTATCTTAGATCTACTTTTATCCATTTGTCCCACTCGTCCTCTCTGGATTTAATTGGCAATAATTTATCAACAGTTGTATGATGTATATCTTCAAGATATTTAAAATGTTGATAAATGTGAGACTTTACATCTTCAACATTCCATGCTATATAATTTTCTGGCTTATTGTCTGTAAATGCATGTACAAACTCTACACGATCAAATTTTAATGCACGTGCCTGATCAATTACTGTTCCAACAGTATCTATGTTATATGCAAATACAAGATGTTTCCAAACTAATTGTGCTGAACACACCGACCGTAAATGAATAATTCCATTTACTATACTTATACGATTTGAATTAATGCGATAATTAGCACTGCTAGACAACGTTCCGTCTATACTAAAAATGATATTATCACGTTCATCAAGTATACTACCAAATTTACTCCACCATTCAGGAGTTTGTCCTGTACCGTTAGTGTGCATGAGTATTGATCGAGGACCTTGCTTTTGCCACCAGGATTTCTTTTTTATATAAGAGCACAATTCAAATAATTTACTATAGTAAATGGGGTCTCCCCAATTGCCACATAAAAGAATGTCAGTGCTTCGATCAATAACTTGTTTGTATTTGGTCCAATCAAGTAGATCTCGAGTAGGCCCTGTTTGATATGTTCTAGCACATTCACTACACTGTAACACACATTTATGTGTGAGTCCTAGGTGCAAGTGTCTAATTTTTTTATTTTTAAAACTAGACAAATTGTGCTCCAAACGGATCAAACTCACTTCCACATTTTTGTGCACAAACACCTAGCTTTCCAGATTCAACAGTGTTTTTATGCCAACTCATTTCAATACTATCAAGTAATGGTCCATCCATGACTTGTTCTATTGTGTTAATACGACAGTCAATAGCATCTTTGCCACCAGCTGCATCTATATGATCCCATATTTGTTCTACACGTGGATCTTTGTGCCACCATTTGTACATACGTCCAGCAGTCCAACAGCAAGGCATTAGCAATCCTTCTGCTGTAATAAAGATTTCTTTTTTATCTACAGCTTTACAAATGATATCACACTTGTTATAATACTCTAACATACTTCCGTATGTTTTTTCTATTTCTTTTTGTTTTAGTAGTGCTAAGTTTTGATTGTCAAGTGCTTTAGGCTTTTCAAGTAACTGCGTTTCTTGCCCTTTGCGATTTTGTGCTTGGTGTGTATCTTTACCTCGATTACTTGCTGTAAAGAAGCGGCCGCTCTTTTTGCGTATAAATTTTTCACAGCCCCACTCTTTAGCAAGTGCTTCAGCTTCGTCAACTTGATGTTCGTTGTGTCCAAATATAATATAGTCCCAACGAGCCCTGCCGCCCGCTGCGATAAATGATTTCATACTATGAACCACATTGTCCCATTTAACATTCTGACGATAAAGGTGGTTAGTATCCATAAGCCCATCAACACTGAAAATAACAGCGCCGTTACGACCAAAAGTTCTAGCCAATTCAGTCCACCACGTTTCATCTCTTGCTCCTGCGTTTGTATTCATGCTCAACCACATTGTAGGGTTATGTTCCCTAAAGTATTTGAATATCTCCAATGTGTCGTGTGCAACAATAGGATCACCCAAGTTGCCACACATATACATTGTAGACAATTGCTTTATGAAGTCAATGCTGAATATCTTTTTACAGTCATCTAAAGTTAATTCTGTGTTATTAATGTGACGATTATCTGGCCCACCATTCTCATTACGGTCGCACATAGGACACGCTGCTTGGCAACGCTGTGTGACTTCCAAATGTACCATTTTTATGTTTTTATAGTTATACATTTTATATACTGTCTTTTAGATATTTCTAATATTGTTGTTTCAGGATCGTCTTTCCAAATGACATCTGCGACAGGCAATACTCCGATAGCATTGGTTTTGTCATTAATGTCGTATCCGTTAGCTGACATCCATTCAGCTAGTCCATTAGTTTCTTCTTGTGTATTTGCCAAATAAAAACTAAAATCAGGACCCAGGTATTTTAATGGACGCACAGTATCATCAAATATTATTTCATCACCATCTCTGAATACATCCAATATTGGCTTACCTACTTGACAATAATTTACAAATGCTGTACCTGCTGGCAAGTCGGTTACAAAGTTTTCATAGTCTTCAGTTTCTAACAATTGCCTTTCAATGTTATTTAATGTACACACGATTCTTGGTGCTCGTCGCTGCCAACGTTTGCCCATGTAAAATGATTCAGTGCGATGAATACAAACATTGTAATCATTTAATGCGTCTTGTACAACACGTGGGGCTTTATTAAAAAATTCGGTGCCCTCAATGACTTCACCACGAAGCACTTCAAAATAATGATGCAATTCATTAAATGTTTCTTGACTCATGCCCACGCTTGCATTATGATTGATTACTTTTTGATAATCATTAACTATACTAATGCAGCGATTGAGTTCCTGCACAAGTGCTTCTTCGTCCCAGGGATCTTTTGGAAAGTTATATAAACGCTGTGGTTCACTGCAGCGGTTGTCACGTTCTACATGTTCAGACAACAATTGATACCAGCGGCGTCCAACACTGGTATCTCTAGCACAAAGCTCTAGTGTATATGTGTCACTTTCTCCAAAGTCAAGAGAAAAATTCATTGATCATCCATTAATAGTTTTACGTCCTTTCCAGGTCCGTACTTACTAGGCAAGTCTCCATATTCGTCAATATACCATTCAATTACAGCACGATACCATGCATGACTGTCGTGATGCGCTTGTTTATTAAACTTGTAAATGTTATTGTTAGTTGCTTCCATTGTGCTTATTGCTCGTACGGCTTCAAGCTGAAGTTCTCTAACTGATAGTTTACTTACGTCCAATTAACATAAACCTTTTGTATTTTCCCAGGTCAAGTTCACCTTCATATAACAAAATACTCATATGTGCTATACGTTTAAATTCAAACAAATTGTCAACACAATTTACATGTTCTTTAATTTCTCGAAAATTATTACTTTGTAAAATTAGTAGTTTGCCTTGGGGTATTTTTTCGTACCAATCTTCAAAGTGCTCTATGTGTTCACAACTTGTATTGATAATTGTATCTGGAACAGTGGTTTGTGAACACAGAGATCCATCTGCTCGTTTTACATTGTAAGTATGTGATAAAAAGTCAATATCATGTATATCTAATGTAGCTGCTTGAAACTTCCAACTATCCATTACCCAAGGCTTGTTAAATGTTTTTGCAATATCTACAACACTGGGATCAATGTCAAAAGATCTAACTTTATCTACGACAATGTTACTTTCAAATAACATAGTAGCAAGTGTAGCATACCACCCTGCACACAGGTACGTCATACCCAATGGCATGTTTAGTTTTTCTAATTCTTCAATTATCCAAAGTTTACTTTTTAACTGACCTCTGCTAAAGCAATCAGCATCAATTACTGTGTTGTTTACATAAAAGTTTTTGAATGCTGCAGTAAATCTTGTATCAGTATACTGTTCTAGTAAAGGCCAAAGTTTCCAGTAATTTTTATCTAAACAAATTTTCCTTAAATCGTCAGCATTAAGTAATTTAAAAAGACTGCGTAAATTTTTATTAACAACTGCTTTGCGCACGTCTTCCATATAGTTGTACAAGTCATCAACTTCAAAACAACTCTTACTTTCCAATACTCTAAAAATGCTATGTAAATTTTCTTCGATAACTGCTTTGCGTAACTCGTCATTTTCATCAGCAATTCTAAAAATGCTGCTAAGATCGTGGTCAACTATTATACGGCGTAAATCAGATAATTCAGTAACATCTGGATATAAAAGTTCATATCTGTCTAGTAGCTCGTGTATTTCCAGTGGTAAAATATTTTCTTCTACTTCTAACTTTTCAGCTAAGTTGCTCATCATCTATTGCCTTTTCAAACGTTTCACGTAGCCATTCAAAGTCATTAATTTTTTTAAGGACTTTGGTATCATTACGATAATGTGTACCAAATTCTCTTCCTTGGTTTGCTCCTAAAATTGCAAACTTTCCGTAAGGACGGTCAGAACCACGTGTGCACCAAATATCCAGTCTGTATTGATTGTCTATATTATCACCGTTGGGAATAATACTACTTGCAAGTTTTGTACATTCTCTAAAAGCACTTTTCCAGGTGTCAAAAGGACTTGTATTAAATGCTGTAATATTTGAAATCTGAAACTTGGGAACAAAACTAGCACCAATAGTTGTAGTCATATCAACATTCCATCTCTTGGCTTTTAGTAATGCTTTTCTTGGAAATAATTTTGCACCGCCATATCCGTATACTAGATCATTTATAGGGTTACGACTGCGCCAAGTATATACACAATCTGTTTGTGCTACGTGACCATATTCCATTTTGTTAGCGTCAGGTCTAAAATTAAATCCAAAGTCTTCTTCTAATACAGCATCAGCATCAATTACATAGAAGTTGTTGGTTTCAGCTAGTTCAGCTGCAGCTTTGTGTGCTTCAAAAATACCTTTAACACCCTGTACACGCTTTGCATGTGGTGCATAATATTGTAATATTTCAAAATTTTCATCAGCTTCGGGCTCATGATAGCTGATTTGAATTACATCTAGCATTTATAATTTTCTCCACTCAGAGTATATTCTATTGCCTGTATCCCAACGGCAATCTATTATTCTACATTTATATTTTGTTGCCCAAAAGTAGTTGTCTTCAAATGTCCATGGAAAAAATTTAACATTTTCTACACCTTGCCATGGATGATCTCCTATGCCAGGATTTTGTCTCCATATTATCAATCCATCTTTTTTACATAGACTTGCTGCTTTTTCTACTTGTGCTTCAACATCGTCATATGAGCCAAAGTTTAAACTACCAAGGCACAACACATAGTCCCATTGATTGCCAACACTGTTGAAATCTTCAATACTTACAACTTCATCAGCTGCATCATTAGCTGGGTCGATTCCGTACAAGTTTTCAAAGTGCGGCTTTAGTAAATTGTATCCACAACCTACATCTAGTATACTAGCATTTTTTTCTATTCTGTCAAGAAGTTGCCAACCCGAATATTTAAATTTACTGTAATCAGGTTGCCAACTTTCTTTAAAATAATCAATTAATTTACTCATAGTCCAAGTTCAGGTTTAAACACACTTTCTAATCCTAGTGCACGAGTGTTAAATTCAACAAGTGTTGATAATGCTTCTAGTGTAATAAATGTCATTAACGTGTCACGTTGTGCATCTCCAGCGTCACCCATTAACCATTCATAGTTACCAACTTTTTCTAAAAACACTTGTCGGCTGGTTGGGTTTGCAGCCATGCGCTGCATTGCATCAACTAAATGATCTCGATTTGGATTATCTGCACTTACCCATAATGCTTTTTGTAGACCGTCACGAAAACTTTTAACTAGTTTATATGCATCGTAAAATTCACCACTTGGTGCTACTCCCCAACGCTGTTCAAATAAAATCTCAAATTGAAATCCAGGATAGTTTGGATCATCTGCATGACTGCCATCTGATTGTAAAATACCATGATGGAACCAAACTTCAGCATTTTCGTCACTTGCTACGTGCTTTAAATATGCTGCTGGATTTTCACGAGTACCGTTTAGTTCACCACGCCTAAATGCCAGTCGTCGTTCACCGCCACTCATGCCTTTGACCCAAGTTACATTTTCATTAAAACATGCAACGTATGTATCAACTGTTTGATCCGGACCACACTCTAACATTGTCATTGCAAATGCTTCTGGTACCATACCTGAACCTGCTGCAAATCTAATCTCGTCCATGTCATCGCCAACGGCTTTACCAGCGATAATATTTAAGTTCATAAGACCAATACTTTGATATTGTCTGTAATCGTAATCTACTTCTTCTTGTAGGAAACTTACACCGTTACCTCCGTGTGACACCATAATAACTTTATCGTCGTCACGCATTTCATTGTGCCAAGCGTTAAATCCAGGAATATCACGAGCGCCAGGAATGTGGGTGATTACAATATCTTCGCCGAGATACTTTTCTAGTTCACCTGCCACAATTTCTGCCCATACACTTGTTCCGCCGCCAGGCTTTTGTGGAACAACCATAGTATAATCAGCTTGTGCAGTTGTCGCAATTGCTACCAGTGCAATGCTGACTAATAGCTTTTTCATTAGCTATACTCCAATTTATTTTTGTTTGATATTCCATATACCAAACAGCCTACACTTAATAACATAATTGTTATAAAGATAGGTCTTGCTATTAAACTTTCAATAGTATACAACGATGCCAGTTGTATTGTCAAGTTTTCAATTCGTTCTGCAAGTATAAATGCAACTAATATTGCTGCTCTACTAAATTTAAATCGTTTTGCTAAGACGCCAAATACACTACAAATTACTAGCATTGCATAATCTTCCCATCCGCCTGTATACTGAACACATGCCCAAGTAATAAAAACCAACAATACTGGAAAATAATACTTGTAAGGTACATAAGCAATACGACTTATGTATGGTGTAAAGACCAAACAAAAAACGCCAACTATTACAGTTGCCCACATGAATCCATATAATAAACTATCAAAGAAACGATCGTCATATGCTAAATCTGGTGTTCCTAATTCAAATCCCAAATACATAAACAGTGCCATTAGTACTGCAGCAAAACTTGCACCTGGTATACCAAACAACACTGTTGGGATCATGCTAGTTGCTTTTTGTGCATTGTTTGCACCTTCTGGACCTATAACACCAACAATTTGTCCAGTACCAAATACTTTTTTTCTATGTGCTGCTACGGTTGCACCATATGCCATCCAGTCACTCATTGCACCACCAAGTCCAGGCAATAGCCCAACAAATGCTCCAATAAATCCACCACGTATAGCATCCCATTTGTATTGCCAAACTGCACGAATACCGTCCAGTGTTTGTGTGCGATTATCTTTCATTCTTGCTTTTGTTAGTTGCTTGTTTTTAGTAAATCCTTCTAGCATTTCCGGTATTGCAAATAACCCTGCTACAAACACCATCAACTGCACACCGTCAGCTAGATAGTCCCAGCCAAATGTAAAACGGTCTGCATTAGTATTGGGATCAACGCCAATCATTCCAATAAAAACACCAATTCCAATTGCAATTAAACTTCTAACCCAGTAACGATTACTAATAAATCCAACAGTAGCAAGTGCTAATATAGTAAATGCCCAAAGCTCGGGTATACCTAAAATCATAATTAGGCCAGTATACCAAGGAAGCAATGCAAAGGTAAGTGTTCCCCACAATATTCCGTTTAGTGTGCTAGTAACAATTGCAGAAGTAATAGCATATGTAGCCAATCCTTGTTTGGCAAGTGGATGACCATCTACAACAGTAGCCGCTGCACTGTTAGCACCAGGTATACCCAATAGTACACCAGTGTAAGTATCACCTGTTGTACTGGCTGCCACAACTGCCATACAAAAAATAACACCTAAATAAGGATCTGTAAAGTAACTCATAAAGCCAAACAAGGCTACCAATCCAGTGGTAGCACCTGCGGCTGGAATTATTCCAATTATTAGTCCGTACAACGTACCGGACAATAGTGCTAAAATTTCATTCATATATAAACGGGTCTTGTTTTTTTAATTCTTCTATACGCTTTTTAACTGCTTTACGCTTCTTATATTTTGTATATGGACTTATAATCCATCTCCAAACTCTGGTAAACATACTTGCACTCCATATTTTTCTGTCCAACGCTCGGCGTCCTCTCTTGTGTTAACTAATGGCTCGCCTTTGATATTAAGGCTTGTGTTTAACAACATTGGGCATCCTGTGTCACGATACCATTTTTCTAATAACATTCTTACGTTTCCATTTTCTATTCCAACGGTTTGTATACGACTTGTTCCATCATAGTGTATAATAGCAGGAAACTCGTCTGGCTGTTTACACTTAACAACAAATTGCATAAATGGAGAACTTTTAATTCCGGCTGGCATCTCAAAATATTCTTCAGCATGTTCTTCAAGAATCATTGGTGCAAATGGTCTAAATGCTTCTCGATGTTTAATTTGATTAACACGGTCCTTTACATCTAGTCCCCTAGGATCAGCAAGAATGCTTCTGTGTCCGAGAGCCCTTGGACCGAACTCTGCCCTACCGGCAGCGACGGCTGTGATTTTTTCTCTTTTGAGGTTTGTGATAATGTCTTCAAGTGGGTACTCTCCTTGGATGTTTGTTCCTGTGAAGGCATGTGGCATCTCCATAAATTCTCGTTTGTGTGCTAGTACGCAACCAATTGCGCTACCAGCATCGCCAGGATTGGGCATAATCCATACATTATCAAAATATTTAGTTGCTATAGGATTTGCTACACAATTGAGTACACAACCTCCCATTAGTACTAAATTACGACTATCAGTTTTATCTGCTGTAATCATACAGTATCGATCAAATATTTCTTCGTATATACGTTGGGTGGCTGCAGCGATGTCAGCATAGTCTTGTACACTGTTCAAGTCAGGACGCCAATCCATACATCCTCTATGACAGTTACGTTTGAATACTATACATGGATTTTGTAAACTTGGTAACTTATCAATAAAGTCAGCCTTTATAAGTTCATAATACCGGTCTGGATCGCCTATTGCAGCCATGCCCATGAGGATGTATTCGTGTTCCTGTGGCTTTAATCCAATACGTTGTGTCATAGCACTGTACCAAATACCTACACTGTGCGGATAATTTTGACTCCAACGCTTTTTTAGTTTACCTTTTTTCGTGCCTTCCCAAATACTGATAGTATTCCATTCGCCAATGCTGTCTAGTACAAGTACTGCAGCGTCACTAGTTTTAAAAGGATGTGTATAATAACCTGCGGCTGCGTGTGCTAAATGATGACTAGTACTAGTGCTTTTAGGTGCCTTAGGCAAGTATTTGCGCATATATGTAGTAGGTGATTGTTTGCGTAGTAGTGAGTACTGTCCTGCATAAAGTTGCCGTGTCTTTTTTAAGAATGTATTTTCATAAAAATAAATTTTATCAGGGTGCCCGTATTCCAATGCTTCTTTTATTAAATCTTTGTGTAAATTTTTGTCATTCTTTATGCGGCTATAGCGTTCACTGTGTGCTGCAAACTCTAATCCATTGTCGTTAAAAACTGCAAGACTAGCATCATGACTCATGCCAGTCCAACCCCAAGTAATCATATTTTCTCCTAATTAAGTACTACTATAATAGCATAAATATTTATAAATGTAAAGGGAAAAAGAATTGATTATATATGTTGACATCGATGGAACAATCTGTAGTGAGTTGTTTATTAGGCCTAAAAAACAAAAACATTATGAAGCTGCACAACCTTTCCACGACAGAATTGAAAAAATAAACTCACTATATGATGCTGGACATGAAATACATTACTGGACTGCACGTGGTGCTACTAGTAAAGTAGACTGGCGTGAACTAACTGAACGCCAACTAGCGGATTGGGGTTGTAAATATCACCATTTACATGTAGGCAATAAGCCGCATTTTGACATGTACATTTGTGATAAAAGTTTTAACAGTGAACACTGGTTTACTCAAAATTTGTATGAACAAATTCCTCAGCCGGAAACTCGCTAATCAATCTTTCAAAAATATATATAAATCCCAGTTCATGATAACTTTTCATTAACAGTGGTAGTTCACTTTCCTTGTACGCTATCATCAAGTCAACACTTTGACTAATACGACCATCTGGATTAAATGTAATGCACATTGTACGTGCACCAGTTCGATTGGCTATATCAATATACGCATAACTACTAGCTGTGTTACCACTGGCTGTTACAAAGATAATTAGATCACGCTCGTCAACACGTGGTACTTGCAAGTCCTCGCTGTGATATGCTTCGTGTCCGCTTTGTACAAGACGCTGCATAAACATTTTACATGCTAGTCCAACACGCCCTTTAGCAACAAATACAATTTTACGTGCCATTTTAATTTGATTTAAAATAGCTTGCTGCTTGGCTGGATCATATAGATTAACATAGTCTGCCCATACTGTGTCAAAGTTACTCATTGATAGCCTCGTATAAATGCTGTATACTGTACAAGAATAAAAACTTATTTAAATCGTCACTAACATTAAGCGGTGCCATGCTCAACCAAATACAGCCTACGCCCAGTTCAATTTTCTTTTTATTGTTTTTATATGTGTTGCTATCACAAAAGATATCTCTTCTAAAAGGATCGTCTAAATTAACATTAATAGTGTACTCATTGTCATTTGACAAAATTTTAAAGTCTTTTACAACACTGTTGTTTAAATGTAGGCTGTGATAAAATTTGCATATGTCATAAAAAACATCAGTAACTTCTCCTGCACGATGATCAATGTAATATATTCCACTATCGTACACAATAATGTTATCCAAGTTTAAATCACCGTGGCACTGACCAGACACTCCATTATTAAGTAGATTCCAATCAATACTTTCTAATACACGAATAGGGTCTACTAAAACGCCGTTAATTTTTATTGGACGACTAAACTCAGGATAATTCTTAATCATTTTATCAAAACGCTCGTATGTTTTAGTCTGCCACATATTTTTCGCAGACACTGGTCCGTGATTTTTAATACAATAAGACCACAAACTGTTTAAATTATCAAATAAATCAACAAAATCTTGACCACTAACGTTTGTTTTTCCTTTGATAAATTTATAGCTTAATCCATTGTCAGTAAACAACACTGGGTGTGGATGTGGGAACGTTTGATTTTTTGTTAAACTATCAACTAATGAATCAGTTTCAGACTTAAACAATTTAATGACACGATCATTGACATAGTAAATTTCCTGATGCGTTTTGTCTAATAAATCAAAATCATCTACAAATTGGTTCTGTGTTACATTTAAACTTTCTGTGTTTCCAACATCATACCAATCTTCCAAGTCTTGATGAACCAGGCTGTCAAGTTTTTTATATATTAAATAATCATTACGTGTAGCATCTATATTATGCAATGCATCATACCACATTTGAGAATCTTTAACGTATCCAATTCCAGCAAACGCTTTGTTATTAACAGTATCATAGTATTCCATGTTTTTTGGTTGACTAAAGAATGCTGTGTTTTCAGTAACAACGGGTATTTGTGTAGTCCAATTATCACAACTGTTTAGATAAAACGGAATATTACTATCAAACACACGCTTGGGTATTTGTCTTAAACTTGCAAACTGGCTTTCTTCCCAGTCAACAATATTAATAAATTTTATATTTTCATATTGACAATGCTCTATATACTGTTTAATATAACCCCCATTGTGACCAAGCATTATATAAATTGTTTCAGCATCGGGATAACTATCAATAATATGACTAAGCACAGCCTTTTTGCCAACACGAACAAGTGCTTTATGAAACTTACTATAACTGCTACTACGTGATCCAGGACCACTGCATGGAATAATAACGTTATACGCCATCTATTAACCTTTGCATATTCTCTTCATAGTCATCATTGAATATAATTTTGCTACCTGCTACTAACCGTATGTTAGGAGCATTTTCCCAGCGTTTGAGTGTCTCATAAGTTACACCACCATCTACTGTAACATAACGTTCAGTGTCTGTCAATGTTTCTAAATTGTAAAACGCTGTTTGTACTTTAATGCCAGGGTTGTATGCCATTAACAGGAAGTCGTCTACATCTAGTCGTTCGCATATACTGTCTATTTGTGCAATAGTATGGAAAGGTTTAAATGCAAGTTTTAATCTGGTGTCTCTACTTAAAAAATCTACACATTGTTGCTCACTATGAAAACTTTCGTAGTGTGCGTAAATTACATCTGCACTACTAGCTAATATGTCATTCCAAGCATTGCTGTTACTCTGTATCATTGCATGTACATCAATGTGTCCTGCAAAATGCTTACGAGCTTCGTCAATAGTTTCTGGATGTGTACCCAAACGTGGTACAAACTGGCCATCCATGAAGTCCATGTGTAAGCTCATATCGTATTTTGTATTACAATCTAATGCTACATATGTGTCACGTATACGTGGCCAACTGTCGCAAATATAACTAAGACTAAGTTGCATATTTTCTTAACCTTTCTACCATTTCCGGTGTCCATTCATACCATTCATATCTCCATTGATCAGTCAACAGTGTTTTAAAACTTTGTAATAAGTTTTCCTCAGATGTTTTTCCTTTAAAATCATATATAGTATAATTTTGATCTTGCAAAAACATCATGACAGTTGATTCCGGTATTTTAAACGGATTGTGTTTTGTAATTGGTTTTTGCCAGTCTGTTATGTTAGCATGTAGTGCACGTCTGTCAGGATCATCAAGCATCCATTGTTTAAAATATTTTCCAAATTTCTGTGCGCCTGTTCCATCAAAAGCATGCCAGTAGTCAGTTGCAGTTAAGAATCCTCTAATAAATGTCAAGCCTTGACAAAGTGCAAGTGGAGTCACGTCAAATCCTTCAAAATGTTGTACATGACTTTTCTCACCGTTTAGTTGATTATAGAACGCTGCTCTTAATAGTCCATGTGCAAGTTCCCACATTGTGGCACCTAAATGTATATCCCAGCGAATTCTCAATACAACACTGTTTTCTGTTAAACTATTAAAAAGCTCTAAATTGTCACTGTAAGCATTACAAAAATGAAGAAACTGGTTCATTGCTTGTGGTGTTTTTCCTAATCCTTGTGGTAATACATGACTTTTAAATTTAAAGTGTTCTTGCCAACTGTTGGCTTCATCATATGGATCAGGATAACTAAAGTTTACACTATCAGCAAAGTTCCAAACACGCCGTTGATAGGCTTCCCATTTATCTTTTTTAATGGGAATTTTACCACGCATTGTTGGAAGTTTATGTTTATCATTGCCAAATGAAATATCTCTAAACATTTCGTCACTGACTTCTCTAGCTTTTTGCCAGCGGCTGTATAACTCATCACTTACATGATCAACTCCATGTATTTTTGGAAAAAACGGATCAGGATCCAAACCAGCAATAGTATGATCTTCTCCTTCAAAATACCTATCGCTGGAATCGTATTCACCTGTTACACAACATATGTGTAATTCAGGACGATTATCTGGATGATGTCCTAAACGTTCAAGGTTATAACGGTTTTTATTTGTAACAGTACTACGATTATCCAATGTATAACGTATCTGATCTGGCACATTTCTAACCCAGGTTCGTGTAGAAACACCACGTGGTGATCCTACAAGCACAATTACAAACTTGTCAACTTTAAGTTTTAATTCATTAGTTGTATAAGTCATAATTTTCCCCGTGTTCTAACCATGCCCAATATTGATCATATGATGTTTTATGTATAAGATTTTCATTATGATCGTTAATTAATGTATAATCTTTTTGATAATTTTTTTGAAATTTATCTAGCATTGCTGGGTTTTGAATAATAATTTCATGAACACTTTCTTCCAAGTAAGGATGATTTTTTAATACACAATGAAATGGATCGCCTGGAGGCCAAACGTCAATTTTATCATAAACGTCATTCCATTTATTACTAGCTTCTGCAAGTAAATTTACTTCATTTAACAATTTATTTTCAATTGGATGTGTAGGGAATCGACAAGTTAAAAGATCTGAATATATAATACAATCAACACGAGATTGGCCGATAATATCAGCTTGATTTACCCATGGCCACGTGTTAAAATCAAGTACTTGATCAACAATAGATGTTCCCAATTGGAAGTATCCACTAGGATGTCCAGATATACGAGTTCCTAACCAGTGTGAATTAAATTTGTAAACTTTGCAAAATCTAACAAGTGGGTGTGTTAATAAAGTCCAAACAATTGTATCGTCAAGTACCTGTGGAGTTACAACGTAGTCGTCATCATCCAAATGACGTCTTAAAAATTCATGTTCGCTACTACTACATAATATTAAGTATGCAATGTTTGTAGTTTTATTAAGCACATATAATGGATAGTTGTGCAGCTCTTGCCACAGTTTTCGATCATCATAATACAAATTAGCATATGTTCTAATATTAATATCATTCTCAAAATCAGCTGAACAGTCATGCATACGTGGTTCTAATTCACGGCATTTGTTTAAAAACGATGGTAATGAATTAAAGATCATCAACTACCTCTGGATCAAAAATAAAGAGTTCATTAACACGAGCTTCATCCCAATCATAAAAATGCCAACGATGTAAATCTCTTGTTGTTTCTGTGCCACGTCGAAACATACAAAATGCAGGATATTGCCATCTCCAATGATTGGCTATTGGAATTAATGTAAATTGCTCTTCAATAAAAAATTTATGTATTAACCTTTCTGGAGTACGTTTCCATATACCATATCCATCATCTATTCTTCCTGCAACTTTTGCAACAGGGTTTGGTATTTTTGGATATTTTTCCACAGGATCATCAAATACCCATTTTCTAAAATTTCTAGCATAATGAGAAAATCCAGTAGGATCAAAAACAAACCAGTAATCAACACTGTCAACCAAACCTTTTAATACTTCAGTGCCGCCGTGTGTTGTAGTACTATACCCAACTGCTGGATATAAATCTATTAAGTTTCCTTCGTGCTCAACAAAATTATGTAAACTGTCTTTAAGTGGATCTTCATATCTATGTACATCTGAAATTTGTCCGGTTGTTCCAAGCATAAAGCAGCCCAATGCACTCCATAAATTAAAACGAGATTCAATGTTTTCTCTATGCATTTTTTGTATATCGTAACGTGTTTTAAAAATTAAACTATTCCTACTTAAACTATCAAAATATTCTCTATTATCATAGAAAACCCATTCCATAACCGCATGTTGACTTAACCAAAGTAAGCTATTTTCTTTAATATACTGTATATCATAGTTTTCAAATTCTGGACGATTGCGCATCCATGCTTTAAGATCAGTGGTATAGAGATGACTTAGTTCATATGGGTCATACCAACAAATTGTTATATTGTTAGCAAAAATAAATTTGTCATAGATATACCTTTCAACTAAATCTTTTTTAACTGGTATTTTACCATAAATTCTATCATCTCCAGAGCAATCATCAAAAAATGTTTTTTCAGCAAGATGATAAGCATCTAAAAGATCCATGTTACGTAATTTTGTATCACTTACTGGTAAGCCAATTCTTAAAGGATCAAATCTGTCAGTTGCTAACAAATGTCTATCTATGGTATCATGTGTCCATATGACAAAAAAGCAATCAATTGGTTTTTTAGGGTGTAATTTTTTTGCTTCCAAATAAATCGAAAGACTTTCTTTTTCCCAGAGTTCAGTGCCAAGATACCTGGGCTGTCCATAAAAAATAATACATACCCTGTCAACATTTGTATCAATGTATGTTTTTACTCTTTCATTAAAGTGAAATAGGTCAGCTTTTGCATATTCCTCGTTGGCTTTATGCATTGCTTTTTTTGTTTTTTCATCCATCATTAAGTACCGTTTTAATATATTTATTAACTAAATCAGCAACCTTTTCATGGCCATGTCTATCTAAATGTAACATACGATCCAAGGCATACAATTCACGATCTGGTATACTATCATATACACTAAAGTTTACACAATTGTCTGGATACAAGATAGTATCATTAATAGGAACAATTTTGTTTTCTACATTTTTTTCTGTTAAACTGTCCCAGGAAAATATGACATGAGGAATTTTTAAAGCATTGAGTTTATATTTTATACCAGCAATAATATGCTCAAAAGTTTTTTGTGTTATGTGATTTCCCTCATCATGAGCCAATGAATAATGAACAACTGCCATTGCCATTAATTCTTGCATTTGGTTTTGAGGCATTAACTCAAGTTTTTTACGATAAAAATCTGGTTCTACATATTGATTCTTTTCTATTTCATTTAACCAAATTGGTCTCTTTTGATGATCAACATCAAATATCTTATTCTGACTGCTTTCGTTAATCCAATTATCAAAAAGTTGATATATCATTCTATATCGTTGTGTCCAACTGTAGCAAAATCTTAAAAAAGTCCAATCTGTTGGCAATTGCCAATCCATGCCATCAAATTCATTTGTCAAATGATAATCACTATTGTTATCAAAGTACTGTTTACTACTATATAAAATATACTGATAATTTTCGTGGTAGTTTTCCCACTGACAATCAAGTAACAAATCGTGTTCAATATTTTTGCTTGTTGTTATAGTAGTTCTAGTTGAATATGTTATTTGAAATAAAACTAAATCAGGTTTATGTTGTTCAATTAATCGTTCGTATATGCTAGCATGGAAGGCCAAACTAGTACCAGGCACACTGGCATTAACAACCCGACAATTTAGTCGTTCGCTTATTAAACGTGGCCATGAAAATCTGGGATGAATAGGAACACTGGTGTCATTTACGTTTGCATCATTGTGGTTTCCGCTAGCACTAAAGCTACATCCTATTACTAGTATTGTTTTATTTTCCAACTACCTCAAACTCCGGTGTACAAAATATTAGTTTACCACCCTGATCAATCCAGTCTTTCATAATCTTATTAACAAATAATTCTTTAAAATGAAAGGGGAACACTAGGAAGTAATCTGCATCCGCTTTTGCATCGTCTTCGTGTACAATAGGAATACTAGTTCCTACAAGATATTTACCAATTTTATCTGGATGTATTTCTGCAGCACCAGTAATCCACTCTTCGTCTAAACCATAATACTGCATAATAGTGTTACCTTTGGTGCTAGCACCCATGATATAAATTTTCTTACCAGCATATGTTTCACGTGCCATAAACTCTTTTGTTACATCACGATTGTGTTCGATATTTGCTGCCCACTGGTCGATGACTTCACTGTTAATGTTTTCAGGATATTCAATACTACCAGTTTTACGATGTCTAATATACAGCTGATAGCTGCCCCCATTGATGTCGTTTTCACGTACATCAAATATTTCCAAGCCGTGTCTTTCCATAAGGTTAACTAAACTTTTGTAAGTATAATACTCGATATGTTCATGAATAACATTTCCTAAATCATTTGAATCTAGCATTGGTTTTGCAGTCATAAGTTGACAAAGCCACACGCCGTCTTTACGTAATATTTGTTTAACATCATTTACAAAGCTGTTGGGGTCGTCCAAGTCATAAAACATAGCAACAGTGGTAACAATTTTTGCTTTACGACTTCCCACTGTTTTACGCCAGTTATCCAAGTTAAAAAAATCGCCAATCATAATATCACATTTTTTCTTTAGTTGCTTGTGTATATTTTCTGCTGGGTCACAGCCAACACGTGTAACCATTTTTTTATTATAAAAACTTAACAACGTTCCATCATTGGCACCAATATCTAGCACAATATCATCTTGTTTTAGTTTTACTTCTGCACTAACGTCTTGGACAATACTCTTTAAATTATCCACAATTTTTTTGTTTAAACTTGACAAGTACCAGTAATTTTTATATAAGTCTTCTTCTCTAACTGTATGACTTAATTGTATCAAATCACACTCTTCACAATGCATTAGTGTAAGTGGCGCACTACCAATATCTGTATGTGCTCCTGGCATAAATGCATTAATTTTTAATTCTCCCATATCAAAAACTGTTTTTGATAATTCAGTACCGCAACTTCTGCAGTTTGTTACATGTTTTACGTTTGCCATTATTTTACTCCACTTATGTATTGTTTTGGCATAATCTCGATAGCACTCACCATTGGGGTGCCAATTGTCCAATGCTTTGCCGTAATTTCTACGCATCATTGACAAATATATTCCTGGTACATTAACCAGATTCCAGTTATTAGCTGGCAACTCTGTACGATTCCAATTACTGTCAGGTACCTGGACTAATTGTATAACTCTACATCCCAGGGTTTGCAAATACAGTTGCAAATGATTCATATAGCTATATAAGTTTATAACTTCTTCTTCATGATTGTGTATATGCTCAAAATAAAATGTTTTTATATCGTTTTCACTAACTTTTCCCAGTGCATTACGAATTCGATCTCGCCAAGTTCTATCAATTATCTCGCCTGGTAGATATGTTGGATTTAAATCTTTACGTTCTATTTCAGCATAGTTTTCTATTTTAGTATGTCTATGAATGTGTGTCCAAGATATAACTACTAAATCTCCGGGCTGATAGTCAGGATATTTAAGTGCATAATGATAAATTTGTTTGTTACTAAATCCTGATATACCACAGTTATCTAATTCTAAATTTTCCAATCTTGCTAACACTGCAGGCCATGAATCTTCAGGATTTTCTAATGCTTCTCCTAGTGTTAGACTACAACCAAACGCAACTAGTTTATTCATTCAATATCCTTTACATAACTTATATCTGGATATGTATAACTTCCTGCACAGTCGTCATTATACTCGGGAAGTTTAGCAAAATTATCTAAACCCATTTGTGCTGATTCTGGCGTCATAAAATAATGCCAACCCAAATGTGTTATATTATCTTCTTCATATGGTATGCTCATGTCTCTGCCATCATGTACTGCACGTTGTGCCCACTGATAAAAACTCCAGTTGTTTGTTAGTATCATGCCTCCACGTATTGTACTTAATATCTTTTTAAATTGAAAACTTAAACAAGTCGTTGTTTGCGGTTGCCAGCAATTTTTAGTAAAACGTGCAGCACTATCAATAACATTTGTGCCGCCAATACTATATGCACCGCTCCATTCTATATTTTTAAATTCTATATCAAGCCCCAAATGTTTGGCTTGCATTGCTACACTTACATATGTGTTTTTAGGAAGAACTATACTTGTTACGTTATTCCTATATTTTTCCCAGTACAAACTCAAGTATATCGCATGTGAACAACAATCTGTTGCAACTGCCCAGGGTGCACCAGTATACTTGGCTATAGTATTTTCAAACTCGTGTACTGTATCAAATGGGTTTGCCATTTTCATCTACCTTTACTATGGGAGGATCGCTGTCATGCCAGCGTTTAGTTAATAAACTTACAAATTTAAAATCTGTTAGTGCAATAAACGTATGCGCAGTTCCAATTGGTATACGTATACTATCGCCGACTTCTAATACACATTCGTATATCTTGTCACTGTATTCTTTAAACATACAGCGTCCTTCAACTACTGTCATATATTCATTAAAATGTGGATGATAGTGATAACCACGTGCATCGCCTTGCTTTGTAATCATCAGGTTCCACTCAACAATGTTTTCGTCAGGATAAAAGCTACGTATTGTGCCTCTGTGGTCTTCAAAAATTTCTGCTTCTAGTAAGTGACAGTTTTTCATACAAGTTCAATCCTGACAATTTTTCGTGTTTTTAGTATTCTCTGCCAGTCATATGAATCTCTGTTAACAATATTTCCCAGTGGTATTCTACCAATGGTTGCATCAGAGCCGTCCTTCTCATAACTACTTAGCCACGATTGAAAACTGTTGCTGTTATAAAATCCTTGTGTGTCTGTTAATGGGTCTATTTCAAATGCCCAACCGACTACACTGTCAATATTTGTAACATCATACGCTGTTGGATCATCGTTGTCAATCCATGCTTCACGATAATCTTTACCTAGTATACGTTTTGCTAACCACATGTCATGACGCTTGGTAGTAAACAAATTATTGTACTTTTCGTCCCAGTGAAATCTTAGTTTACTGCGATCTTCAAAAACAAAATCCTGATCCCAGTAAATGTAATTTCCCCATATCCATTCGTCATGTCTGGGTCTAGGATATGTGCTTTCAGTTTCATGTACAAGTTTGTTTAATTTCCAAATTAATCCAGGATATTGACTAATACTTGGATCAACTTGAACTGCAGCAATTGCTTCACTGTTGTCAATATGATAGGGCACTTGATGACTTGTACTAACAACCCATCTGTGTATTATATTCATCTGATGTTGTATATCAAATCGGTCAGTATAATCATAGTCATCAATGTTAATTTTAAATTCACTGGGTATGTTACAGCCCAGTACTTCTGGTATCATACCAATACCTTCTAATAAATTTTTGAGCTTTTCACGAAACATTTCTTCGTGGTCTGGACCTCCACCTGTAAGCTGTGCGTGTTCTGTTTCAGCAAGTTCAAAGTCAACAACATTATTGGCCCACCAAGCGACAAACTCGTTGTCTATTAAATCAACGTCAAAGTTGCTATCATCATCTAAATGTATTTTAAAAATCATAAACGCATACCTTCAAAAACAGTTTTGACAAGACGATCGTTTTCATCATTTAACATTTTAAAAAACTCAAATGGTAGTCCATGTGCTTCGCAAAACTGTTGACTTGCTAATACATCTTTTGGTAAACAAGCACCACCATATCCACGAAGTTCTGGCTTGACATCCAAGTATTCGTCTGGCATATTGTTGTTTGTTAAAAATGCTTCTTTTACTTTATCATAGTCTATGTTTAAACTTTGACACATTTCATAAAACACATTAGCAAATACCACACGTGTTGCATTAAATGTGTTATGATAGTATTTCATCATTTCAGCTTCACTAGGACAAACACGCATTTGACTTTTAGGTAAGTCTCCGTGACTGCGTACTACTGTATAGTAATGGTTTACATTTTCTGTACCAACAAGTAGTAATTTATGATCAAAAATAAAATCATATTCTGCACTACGCTCTTTTAAAAATTCTGGCACAAACACAATTCTATCACTGTAAAGATCAATTAAACTTTGTGTTGTTCCAGGTGTAACTGTGCTTTTGATAGCAATAACGCCGTTATAATTTGCATTTAACAATTGCTCTACTACGTCTTGAACAATATTAGTATCGCAGCTACCATCAGAATTACTTGGTGTTGGAACACAAATGTAACAAATTTCCGTATTAAGCACATTTGAAATATCTGTATGCATTGCAGTATCGTGCACATGTACTGAATATCCACTGCGTTCAAAACCCGCACGGCAGGCTTTTCCAACAACCCCTAAACCAATAATTCCTATATCCATTACTTTACCACGTGTCTAACTGTTTTATCAACTCTGTACATATAAGGATTGTTATTATTTTCAAAAAACACATCAACTTGATGTCGCAAAGTTGGATTAAATCCATAGTCATCAAAAATAATATGACGCTGTGTTCGATCATAAAAGTTTTTTAATACATGCATTGTGGGTTGAACTAGATCAACATCTATCCTTAATAAACTAATGTTACTTGGTCCATTTTCAGGTATAGTATCTTCCACTTTACCTTTAATGAATTCTACCTCGCCCTGATAGTTTACACTACTAATATTTTCTTTAACATCATCTAGGCTAGAATAACACCATGTTGTGCCGCTTCCGTCATCATAATGTCCTGCCTCAACAAACCACTCTTTCATATTTTTGTTTTCTTTTCCGTCCCAATGGTATACGTCAGAATCATCAGGAACAGGAACACCGTTATATGTATCATACATCCAAATTTTACGTTTATCATTTAAATAATTTAACGTGTCCATTATTAATCTACATGACCCGCCCATATACACTCCACATTCAACAATATCACCAGTTATATTATTTTTAACAATATTCTCTACTGTTTTAACAAGGTCATACAATGCATCTACACCTGTAACTGTATATGGAATATTATCATAAATTATATCTTTAATCCACTGGTCTTGTGGAAGTAAATCAACCAAGTCAGATAACGCTTCTTGATTGGATTTAATTAGATTTTCGTTACGTGTTTTTTTACTAATTCTCATTATTTTTCCATTTTACACTACACCCAAAACTAGGATTGGGTGCCCAATTAATTGGTTTGTTGGTTAGTGTTAAATCTAACGCATGTCGTAAACTACTACCATTTGGTACCATGTTGTTACTGGTATGACTGGGATCAAGTTCACCGTGATACACAATAATTCCATTTTTATCAGTTACATAAAATTCAGGTGTACACACAGCACCATATGCAACAGCAATGCTCTGGTCTTCATCAAAAATATAAGGACACTGTAAATCCCACTTTTCCACAAACGCTGGCATGTGCTCTGGTGCATCTTCAGGATTGCTATCATCAGTTTCAGGACTTGCATCATTGCTGTTTACTGCAACAATATTTACATCATGTTTATAATCTTTTACCAACTTACTGATTGCTGGCATTCTAAATAACACATAAGGACAATGATTACAAATAATCATTATTAGGTTTACCTGTCCTTCAACTGCAGGATAAAAAGCCTGTTTACCCAGCATACTATCGCTTGTTTTTAATACCATAACATATCCTTGTAAAATTTGTTTAAATATTCTTGAAAATATTTGTTTGTTTTTCTATTTTTATCTAACTGCTCTAACAGTCTATCGTAGTTAACACATTTACTTATTTTAAAATCTTTATCCCACTGCTTGGGCAACTTACTGTTTTGATAGTTTATATCTTCATATCTTACAGTGTGAAATTTTGGATATTTTTCACCAAGTTCGGCTAATTTTGCTGCCATATCACACATAAGGTTAATCCATCCTATTACATCGTTATCACAAAAATCTATCTTAATATCGTTTTTATCTATTTTAGGAGAATCATATACGTTATATTGTTTTGTTTGCTCCAAGAACAATCTACTTAGTATCCAGTCTTGTATTTCTCTAAGCAAAATTCTGCAGTCTGTAACATTATTATACATAAAGTCTACCACGCCGTGTTCGTCCCATTCGTTCCAGGGAAAATATCTATACACTGTTTGATAGTTTTTTAATTGCTGTTTGTATGACTCTGAAGAGACATCTTCTACAGTAACCATAAGTGCATTACCATGGGTGTCATCCAACTTTAATTCATTTATTAATAGTCCTGAATATGCAGTACTACCTGATCTAGGAAATGTTAAGATAAAGATGTTATGCATTCAGTAAGACCTTGTTTTAAACTAGTAAACTCGAATTCTCCTACATGCTTGATTAATTTTGTTATATCAGGTGCACGCCGTGGAGTACTTCCAGCTGGACTGTCATGTAATTTAAGACTGTCTAGATCGATTTCCATGAGTTGCATAATTGTGTGTGCTACTTCAAGTATACTTACTTCACGGTCAGAACCGATGTTAAACGTTTCTCTAGGATATTTTATAGCTTCTTGTGTTAGTTTTACAGCATCATCAATGTAGCAGAAACTTCTAGTATCAGTGTGTCCATATAAGACTGCTGACCCTTGATGTAATCTTTCAATAAATTCTGGAATAAAATGGTTTTGTTGTCCTGGGCCATATATATTATGAAAACGTAATATAGTATAGTCAGTGTCATTTTGTATACTATGACTTATAACAGCACTTTCCATTGCTATTTTTCCTGCAGCATAACACCAACGTGGATTAGTTATGTCTTCAATACATAGAGGAACGTCTTCAGATGTAGGCACATCAGCCCAGCCAAGATTAACTGTGCCAGCATATTCTTCGCTACTTCCTGCGTATACAAAATGTGCATGTGGATAGCGTTTAAGCAAGTTCATTGTTGGTGTAACAATACTATCTATAACACTAAATGGTGTACTGTAAAAGTTTTTAGTACTGTTAAATGCTGCTAAGTGTATAACTGTATCAATGTCATCAGGTAGTACGTCACATTGCTTTGCAACAGACAAATCTAAATTGTAGTCTGAGTTCATTCTATCTACTGTAACGCAGTCTATTTGTTTTCTTAAGTGTGATCCAATAAAACCATTTGCACCTGTTAATAACGTTGCCATTTGTATTCTCTTATATTTTCTATACCTGTAATTTCTTGCAACCTATCAATTATCACATTGATGTTTGTGTTAAGTAATTTGACTTTTTGCTCAAATGTTAACAATTTTTTCATTGTTACTTCAGCTGGGTTATCTAATATTTGATGTATATCAGATTTCATGTTTTCATAAGTTAGTGTCTTTACATCTTCAGGCAATGTAAACTTTGTAAACTTATCCCAAATGTTTTTATAGAACTGATAGTCTTCTTCTAGTATAGTAATACTACTATACACAGGTTGTTGCTCGTTGTCAATAATATTAAACACTTTACTAGTTCTTGCAAATATAAAACTTAAAAAATGATCTAGTATGTCTTGTCTGTATATAAAAACAACATGTGCATGTTCTTGCCACCATTCTACAGGCTTTTTATATATTTCAATCTCATCCGTAAATAACTTACCGCACCATGGTGTTGTTTGTGATGCAAGTTGCTCGGCTGTCCAATTGGGATAATTTTCCGGATTAAAGTCAGCAACATAATTGAGCTTTAATGTTTCAAGTATTGTCGTTTGTAGCCAACTACTGCCACATCTGGCAGGGCTCATAATTAAATAATTCATTTAAATATCTCTATTAGTCTATTGAGTTCTGCATCTCGATAAGTTGTAAAGTAATGTTGATAGTTATGTTCTAATATTTCTGACATGCGTTGAGAGTACTCGCTGTTCCAATCAATGTTATCTTTAATCCAATCTATAACGTTTACTGCCGCTTGTGCTCGCTCGTTATAGGTTGGTAACTCATCATATCCTTCGTCCCAAAATTCATCAAATGTACGGAAGCCATGTCGTTTCAGTTCTGCTAAAAATCTTCTGTCACCAAATATAATAAAAGGCTTTTTAAGTACAATTGATTTTGCAATCTTTTCATCAATATAAGGCTTTAAATCGTTGCAGTTATATTCACTAATAACATGCATCCAACAGTTTTTATATATTTGATCAAAGTCCAACAGTGCTTGCTTGCCATATATTTCTGGATCATGTTCTTTGTCCCAATAAGGATCTCGACACTGTGGTAGTTTTATTTCCAGTGTTTCGCCAAACATATTTCTTATTTCAGTACGCAAAAATTCAACAGGATCACCGAATGCATCGTTTTCATCATAAGCATGAAATGTATAGTGAGCAAAGTCTTCATTTAAAAGACCTGCTTTAAGCATGTAATAATATGCAACAATTCTATGATCTCGTGGACGACGGTTTAACCACAAAAATAATTTATCATGTTTGGTGCTTAGTTCAATGTTGAGTTTTTTTACTTCAGTGTATATACTAAAACTATAATTCCACTGATGTATAGGAAAATCATCATGTTGCTTTACATTGTCAGTATTAAGTGGGCCACTGAAACTAGTGTGCTCTAAAATTCCCAGCTCTTTTAATTGTGGATAAATCCAATTGTAAATGTCATATGTGTGTATACAACCAGTGTTGATTTCCTCATCAATTTCGTCCTCACGTCTGGTTGCCCAGAAGTCCTGCATTAAAAATACTAGCTTTGTTCTTCCAGCACGGATATCATCTAAATGTGTTTCAATATGTGGACGTATATTTTTAAAAACAGTTTTTTGACTAAAAACATTATCATAACTGTTGGGCATTGAAAAGTCTGTGTTGAGAATAAAAACACTTCTATCAATAACATCAGTAAGCACAGATGTCATAAACCCTGGCTTGTCATGCAAATCCTGGATCCAGTTAGTACTATCTGTTAATATTTTCATTTCCAGTGATCCTGGAATTCTGGGATGTAATTAAAAATACTTTGGTTTCTTACAAGATCAAGTTTGTCAGTTTCTTCAATAAACTTGTCCCACATTGCAGGATCACGTTGGGTGTTCATGACATGTTCTACTAAACTTACAATATTGTCTTTTTGCCATTTTTCAACACCTGGCCCTTCCATACCTTCAGTAAGTCTTTGGTATCCCAGTTGTTTGATTTCTTCTGGCAAGTGTATTGCATCCATGTATAGAGGCTGATTAACTTGAATCATAAACGGTAGTTTAAACCATTCGAACGGAAGTGTTTGTGTCCACTTAAATAGCTCTCCTAGATTTAACCAAGTTAAACTACTTAACGTACTGTGTATTTGCAGTATAAGTCGGTCTTGACCTATCTCTTTTTGCCATTCAGTAATTTTATCCAAGTTACGTAAAAATTTACTCCACTTTCCTGGATATCTAACATACTCGTTTACACCTTCAACTCCGTCACAACTAATGTTAGCTGCAACATGTTTAAACTCACGCCATAAGTCAAAGTTTTTATCTTGCAATGCTAACAAGTTTGTATTAAATTGTAAACTTACTTCATGTGCACGGCCACTATCAACAATACGTTGTAATATTTCATAGTACTTCTCATTAAACAATGGTTCTCCACCAAGCATGTTAAGATGTTTAACTGTTGGAATAATTTTTTCTAACAAACGTTCAAACTCAGGACTGTTGTACCACTCAAAGTCAACATCATCAACACGTGTGTTCCAGTAGTTTAGTTCAGGATGATTAACAATATCTTTAGCCCAGAGATTACTACTCCATGGATTGCACATACGACACTGGATATTACATTTATTGCCCAGTGTCATTTCCAAATATTCAATACTTAAATCTTGTTTAAAAGGACCATCTGATGTTTTTAGAAAGTAATTGTTCCAACTGTTACGATAACTGTCACCGCCACCATCTTCTAACACCCAACAACGATTACAAAAGTCATGTCGCACATTGTTTTCAATATCTTTTCTAAGTTCTGTGTGTGCTTGACCGCCTAGTAGTTCATCAACTGTTTCAGCATCTTTAACATTTTTCCATTTCCAGCCTGGCCACTTTTCATGATGAAAGTTATAGTTACAGCAAGGCCGAATTTGTCCTACCGGGTCAATGCTTAAATGGTTATAAGGTAAAACACAATATGTGCTCTTATGCATGTTCATGTCCTTTTTTAAATTTGGTTATATAAATGTCAGTACCACAGTGACAATGGCTCTTTGGACATATTATACTTTCTGGCAAGTCAAGTTCTAAGTTGGGATCATATAGATTTCCAACTGCTGGCATTACTCCACAACTTCCCATTTCAATATTACCTTCACAATTAATAAAAACACTTTCTGTTGGAATTAAACATTTCCATCCTTTAAAAAAGTTTCTGTTTTCTGCTACTATTCTATTGCAATTGATTGGTCGTTGTTCTCCATCGTCATACACTTCTAAACTTCCCATGCCATTAGCTTTAGCAGGTATATAACGTTTAATACTTTCTTCTAAATTTGTTTCTTCTAAGAATTTTTTGTGTGCAGGATCTTTATAATTGTATGGCCTGGTTGTGTTACTTAGTTCTTCGAATATAGGAACATACTCAATGCGCCAGTTTAAATCTTCATTGTTACATTCACTTTTAAGACGTTTACTAAACTCAATAACTTCATCCCAACATGGCTCGTGCATCATCATACGTCCACAAAGATAGTTGACACGTTCACTTAAAAACTTGTATATTTTTAAATAGTGATCAGTGTCTACATATTCTGGATGATAACTAGCAACAACATCGTCAAATAATTCAACATGCTCTTCCCACCAACTGAGCTTGTTACTCAAGTTGGTATTAATTGCAAATTTAACTTCTGTCATTCCTGAATTTTTTATGTGCTCTATAATAGGTATAAGCGGCTTCCAATACCCTGGTTCACCGCCACTAAAAAATACTTTTAGTCTAGTATAGCCTCTGCTCAATTCATAATCAATAATTTTGTCCAAGCCTGCTTTTACTTTACCAGCATCTAAATTTTTGTTGCTACCGTTCCAGTTCCATTCATTACAATAAGAACATCTAAAGTTACATAAATTACTTACTTGCCAAGTAATGTTTACAAATGGATCACCGCCTTGTATAATTTTTACTAGTTCAGACATTCCATTTTCCTTCGCCCTGCCATTCGTACCAGTAACTTAAATCCACCATACGGTCTTCTTTAAATTGCTCTTTGCGTTCCAAAAACTGCTCCATGTCAAAACTTTCCCACGGATCTCTACCATCATAAGTTGGATCACCTTTCCAAGCAAGTCTACGTGCTCTTACAGCACCATTACTATTATTGCCATAAAAGTTAACCAGGCCCCAAACCGGTCCCCAAGTTTCAGGAGCATAACATTCTATACCATCTTCTATATAATACTCGTCTTTCCACTTATAGTCAAGATGTGTTTGTTGATAGTCCCATTTAAAATCAGCTTTCCAATTACCATCATCATCTATGTCAAACAAATAAGATGCTGTTAATGGTGCTGCTCCACGTTCTCCCCACTCTTGCTTTTCCCATTCTGGCTCAAATAATAATTTTAATTTGTAACCACCACGTGCTCTCCATACAACTCGTAAAAACGGCCAAATATCATTTGCAATGCTGTTAGCAAAATTACCAACATGTCCTTCAAGTCCAGTGTCAATAATATTATAATCAAAGTCATGATAGTTGTAATCTATATCACGTGTAAAGTCAGGGTTTGTAAACTCAATATTGTAATGACGCTCACGCAAATTCCAACGTGTTGGCAAACTACAATCAGGATGCAAATCTGTTAGCAAGTCAGTAAAGATACTAAACATTTTTTGCTTTTGCATCTTGTGCACAATACTAGCAGTAAAGTCTTTTCTAATCCAGTGGTCGTAATAATAGTTACAGCTTAATTCAAATTTTTCCAAATTTTGGCCAACAATACTATCAACACCAACACTAAAGCCAGGCCCTTGTCCAACACTCATTAGTCCCAAGTTTCTTACACGCCACATAAATGTAAGTGTGTCTTCAAAGTCAACTGGACGCTCTGTTGGAAAACCGCAAATCCAACTAGTGTTTGCACTTATACCAACTTTGTGTCCATCTCTAAAGTTTGCTTCCATTTCTTCAATAGTTACTTTTTTGTCCATGTCATCAAGTACTTTTTGACTTCCACTTTCAATACCATAACTTAAAACTTCGCATCCGCCATCATATAATGCTTGCATGTATTCTAGATCCATACGACCATCACAACGTGCATAACCACTCCACTTAATGTCCATGCCTTCACTTTTGACACCTTCAACAAATGCACGTAATTCACGTAAATTGCCATTTACTAAACTATCAGTAAAGTAAAAAACATTTGTACCATAGTTATCGTACATAAACTTGACTTCTTCTAGTGTGCTTACTGCAGTACGTTGTCTATATTTGTAGTAGTGTGTTTCCTCACAAAATGTACATTTAGCAACACACCCACGGCTAATAGCACACAATGCACCATTTGGGAAACGATACTTGTCCATTGGAAAGTCTGTATAGTCTGGAAATGGCATGTTACTTAAATCCAGTCTACTTTCTTCCGGTTGACGAATAATTAGAGTATTGTCTTTACGCTCAGTATATTCAATTTCTTTACTACTTTCGATTTCATCTAGTAGTTTTAATAATGGCTTTTCTCCTTCACCATTAATAACATAATCGTAATCTTCTCTAGGAACAAAATAACTGTAGTGTGTATTGGGTCCACCAATTAAAATCTTAATGCTACTATTGCGCTCTTTAAGTTGTTCTATCATATAATGAACACTTTCAATGTTACAATAGTATAAACTGAATCCAACTACATCAGGACCAAACTTTATAATATCGTCAATAGCACGGTCTAAAATAGGCTGTACAAATTCATGTAGCTCGTTCCAGTATGTTTCTCCGATCCATTTCCAATCGTATGGACCATGCCAGGGATTTACATCCAGTGGCCATTTTTCTTCCATGTATGCATTGTAACTTTCAATATTTAGGTCATAACTTTTACATCTATATCCTGCACTTTTTGCAATACCTGCAAGTTTTGCTAAGTTGTATGGTGGAAACTCGGGGTTCCATTCAGGACACATAACAAAACATAATGTTGTTTGTCTATTTGTATCATATGAAACATCTATTTGTTCCAGTCCTCGCTGCGGACGACTTGCATACTTTTGCATAACTGTTAATGTTTGCGTACTACGGTCTTCTTGATATGTGCCAGTATTTTCGTTCATATTAATCCTTGAATTCTTCTAAAAATTTAAGTTCAGGCAATGCTTCATACCACTTTTGGTTTCTAACACCGTCCCACAGTTCCCATTCACGCAGGGTTTCAGGCAATAAGTAAGACAAGTCTTGCTTGTTTAAAAATTCTACTGTACCACGTGCACTTGCATACCAATTTGGATCTTTTGTATTTTGAAAGTCTGGGTGTTTAGATACAACGTCAATATAGTTTTCCCATTTTTCAGTGACTATTTCTTTAAAGCTACTTGGCAAAACTTGCATACAGAAGTATTTGGGATCAAGTAAGTTATTGAGCCTAAACCCATCTGGCGACACTAGTCCTTTATGTAACCATTCCATATGGAAATCTGGCAAGTGCCATACATTCATCATACTAACTGTAGGAGTAATAGAAAAGTCTACTTCAGGTGCTTCTTTGAGTAGCTGTTCACGGTTCTTAACAATATCGTTCCATATAGTTCCGTCACGTATGTACTCAGCACGATCCCAACAACCATCTAAACTTGCTGCTACGTTAACAGTTTTAAACTTTTTCCACAAGTCAATAATATTTTGACGCTTGTATTCTAGTTGGCTAAAGTTTGTAGTATAGTTAATAGTAATATTTTCACTTTGTCCAGTTTCTACCCAGTGATTCATAATTTCCCAGTGTACGTCTGTAATAAGTGGTTCACCACCTGCCCAGTAAACTTCTTCAACTGTGTCTAGCAATGGCCAAAGCTCGTCCATAAAACCGGGCTTATTTTTTAATTGTAAAAATTTAGCCTTAGCAACATCTGGTGCCACGTGTCCAAACTTTTTAATGTAATCATCATACCACATTGTGCTAAAAGTAGGACTACATGTACGACATTTCATGTTACATAAGTTACTAAAACGAAAGTCCATGTAACCAAAGTTAGGCTCATTGTGCGTACCATCTTCAAGTGTGTCAGCAGTTTTATCAAAATGATGACCAAACTTATTGTTTAGGTTTTTTCTTAGTGTATATGCATCTGCATCTGCTTCAAGCTCATAACATCTTTGACATGTTTGTGTTGGTTTGTCTTCAAGCATGTTTTTTCTAAGTTTACGAGCAAGTTCACTATTCCACAATTCATTAATTGTACTCATGTTTGTGTTGCCGTAATCATCTAATGCTGGATCACTTAAACAGCAAGGGAAGGCTCGTCCATTTGGCCATACGTGCATATGCACCCACGGCGCCATACAAAAGTTTTTGCTCTCTTTGAGCATGTAGTTTTTATCTATCATTTAATACCTTACTTGCCAAGTCTTCTTCGAAGGTTTCGTACCAGCATGAATTTTTACGGTTTCGATCTAAAGTGTCGCAAAACTCTCTAAAACGTTTGCGCAATCTATCACTATTTTCATTGTCGTAAAAGTCGTTTTCTAAAAACTTGATTACTTGTACTACTCCGTGTTTCCACCATGCGCCATGTTTTTCTTCTTCATTTTGTAACAAGTCCTCTAGTCTTGCAAGAGCTTCTTCTCTGTACTCTTTTTGAACAATACGTGCATCTAGGAATGATGTATTATCCAACAATATAGGGCTCCAAATATAATGACGGTGCTTTTCATTTTCATGATAAGATCTATGTAAATTAATCCACTTAATTATTTCAGGAACGCTGTTATAATTAAATGTTTGGAACACTGTGTAGTGTTTAATTTTCCAGTTAACCGGAAGAGTATAGTATAGTTTTGGTAAGTTCTCTTCGATATGTTCCCATTGTGTTGGGTATCTTATATAATGATTCTTATCATATACATCATCAATACTTATCTGTACTTCGCCGTGTATAAATCTAGACATCGTACTATAAAATACTTCATTGAATTTAGTTAAGTTCGTTGTAAGTGCAATATAACATCTATTATTACCAGAGTCTAAGATTTTTTGCATAATTTCAATATTTTTTTGTATTAGTGTTGGTTCTCCTCCAGTTAAATACAAACGCTTTAACTTGGGTGCAACCTCATCAATTGTGCGCTCAAACTCTTCACTTTCCCACCATAACCAATTGCTGTTGTCAGACATGTCTAATTCATAATTCCAGCTGTCTCTTAACCACTGTGGCAAGTCAGGGTCTTTTTCTGTAATGCGGCGTCTTTCATCTGCAATGCGGTCACTACTTAAACTCCAACAACTGTTACATCTAAGATTACAAAAATTACCCAATCTTAATTCTAAACTAGTTGGAAGTTCAGGAGTTTCGCTAAACTCAACTGTCTTAACATACTCATCGTCGATGACTTTAAATTCGTGCCACCCACTTTGTCTAGGACTTTGTATTCCCATGTCTTCAAGTTTCCAGCACGTTTTACATGCTCTGGGACGTTCACCTGCTAACATTTTCTTACGTATTTCTGTCATGTATTCCCCATACCAGATATCTTCAATTGCAGCGTCTTGAAAATTAAGAGCTACACCGTCTTTATCTGTGATGTGAGTGTTATCGGGAATAGCGCAACACAACTTGATACTTCCTTCAGTGTTGCTATTCAAGTTTACGAACGGGTATATACATAATGTACTCATATTTTATTCTTCAATTCCAAATTTGTCAGTTAACTTGTCTTCATAATATAATTCAGTAGGTGCGTTGCTGCTTTTTCTTAACTCAACTATATTATTGGCAAGTGCCGGATAGTGCCAAACAAAATCATCGTCCCAGTGAATTTCCACAGTGTTTTTTAGTTTTACCATTTCATCTTTGCAACTTTGATTATAACTCATGTTTTCAATATCTTCCAATCCCGCACAAATTTTATAGTACGGCTCCATTTCTGGAAATATATCTAAAAAGTTAGTACCACGTCTAGCATCTGTTTCTTTGATAAACAAAAACCAATTACGACGAGCATCGTCTACTTGTCTTGGCTCTAAGTAATCATCACAATCAATTTTAGCACGACCCTCTACAATACTTTCCCAAACTTTAATTACACGATCCCAGGCACGTTGTTCTTCTTCAGAAAAGTATTTACCATAATAAAAATCATGTGTTTCTGCTGGATACTTGTTCCAGTTATTAACCCAACTGTGCTTGTATATAAACTTGGTAGTTTCTTCAAAGTAAACAGCATATTCATCAGGTAGTCCGACAAGCGTCCAGTGATTGGGCTCAGTACAATGTGGAATATCAAATGACAAGTATGGCTTATGACGTCCTAGTGTAAACTTTTCTCTCCATTCTAAAATCTTTTTAAGAAAAGCTGTATAGCTTGTAACACACATAATATTAAATGTGTTCATAATCTGTATGCCAGAAAATTCAGTACTTGGGTAATGATTTAAACCTAGCATTATAGTTTCTACATTTTTTTCAAATAAGTCACAATCTAATCCACTGCGAGCATATTGTGCACGTTCTCCCCAACTTTCAACACTGCTAAACAATGCAAACTTTTTAATCTTTTTGTTTTTAAGAATACTGTCCATTTTTTTAACAAGACGCTGCACTAGAATATTTTTAACATTTAGATTTGTGTTTAACTGAAAAATCATATCGCTACAATCGTCTGTTTCTTCTAGCATATCTAAAAACTTCCAAGTGTTTTGTTGCAGCAATGGTTCACCACCAGTTAAGCGTAGCACTTTCAAATTTTTGCGTAAATCAGGCCACCATTTCCAAAAGGCTTCAACATATGGATTTTCTTCTTCTGGATAAATCTTTTCTTCAAGTATCTGTAAGTGTGGAGCACTTTCGAACTTACCAAATAAGTCCATTTCTTTCATCCAAGCACTACTTGCTTTAGGATGGCAGTATGCACACTTCATATTACACTCGTTACCAAAGCTAATTTCCAAGTATGTTGGATCATAGTTGTGCTCGTGTCCATTTTCTAAAATAATTTCATGTGCGTTTGGTGTTAGTAGTATTTCATTTTTACTTTTAATAATGCGATCACTGAGAACATCTGTACCAATATCTTCTACACGCCAACAGTAATTACACTCTTCTGGCCTGTCACCACAGAGCATTTTTTTACGCTGTTTTTTCTTGTGTGCACTATTATGAATAGCACTTGGATTATCTACAATTTCATCTAGTCCCACTTGGTGTGGCAAAGGATGATAACAACTATGTGTTTGCCCACTTTGCAAGTATAATGTGCTAGTAAAAAACTTAGCTGTACACATAGTATCGTTTTCGTAAATCTTTTGCATACGAACACGTTCATTATGATAGTCTATGTCTTTATACATTATAATTCTCGCTCCAATTATCCATCAAATTACTAAACTCAGGAAAAGATTTATTAAAATCTCTTCCTCTTCTTTGGTCATAATCTCCAAAAAACCTAACAAAGTTTTCCTGTGCTTCATTAAGTTGTTCTTCATTATCAAATCCATTTTTCATGAACTCTAAACTGCGATCAAATCTTTCAATCTGATGCGGTTTAAATCCAACCCAACGACTATCTCTTCCTTTGTCAGTGTTTGCTTTCATATATTCAAGTGCACTATCTCCATAATGCCAGTACTCTTGTGGTACCAACTGTAAACTTTGCCAATGTGGATAACGTAACATAGGTGTGTCTAAGAAAACTTTATGATGACCGTATACTTTTAAACTACCATCTGCTTCACGTCTAGTTTTACTTACATTGTGTGTTTTTTGTAATTCAATAATACCTTCAAGAAGTTTTTGAATGCTAGGCAAACTTAACATGTTAAACGTAACAATAAAAGTAACAAGTCCTTCATCAACTCTGGTTAGATAGTTATGTACATTGTTCCACATACGATCAAAGTCCAAACCATCACGCATGTACTCGGCTTGTTCTCCCCAACCATCAACACTAACAAACATTCTAAAACGTTTAACTTTGTTAAACTCGCTGATAAAACTAACTTTGTCTACAAAATTGTTCCACAGTTTTTCAGGAACACTTGCATTTGTAGTAACTGCAACTTCCAAATCCTCTCTTCCGTTTTCAATAATATAATCAAGTACACGGAATGTATTACGATCCATTAGTGGTTCACCACCAGTCATTCTAAAGCTCTTTAGTTTTGGATATAGCTCAGGCCACCATTCCCAAAATGCATCTACATATGGATTGGTTTCACGATTGGGAATAGGATAGTGACCGATTTGCTTAAAGTAGTCAATACTATTATGAGGAACAATAGTATTATACGGACCATTTTGTTCAATATCTTCTGCCCATTTTGAACTCAAGTGTGGACTACAATAGCTACATGCTAGGTTACAAGCATGATTAAAATTAATTTCCAAGTAACGTGGTTCAACATCACCGTCTGCGCCTGCTTCCAGTGCATCTTCCCAACCTGCGGCCGCCCAGGGTTCACTACTACGGTAGTGTCTATCACTAAGAAATTGTCTATCCATTTTTTCAATATTCCAGCAATAAGAACAACCATCAGGCTGTTCACCTTTGAGCATCATAGCCCGCTGTTCTTTTTTCTCTGGAGTATTATGCAGTGCTTTTGGATTATTTTTTACTGCACCTGGCTTAATTTTATGCACAGGTGGCAAAAAGCAACTGTTAGTTAAACCATTAGTTAGATGAATACTTGACCATAGCCACTTAGCCATACACATGCTAGGGCTAATCTTGTCTAAAACTGGACGTATTTGCTCAGCGGCGGCTTGTGGATCTATACTCAAATCATCTGGAAACTTTGGTTTTTCTTCTTCAATTGACATATTAGTTCTCTATTTTATCATCGACTTGGTCTTCACGTACTTGTGGACCAAGTCTGCTTGGGTTACGATATACAGTTTTGAAAAATCTAGAACCTTCCCATCCAATATCAGCAATTTCCAAATCAAGTTCACTACGTAATTCTTTACCTATACGAACAGTCTCATTTTTAAGTTTTGTAATGTCCCAACTATAACCAGTGCGTGGACACAACTCTGTACCGTCAGCAAACTGTGGTGATAACTCTTCATTGAAATAATTAGTTAACCAATCAAAATCACGAACATTACGCCAGTCCCAATCATGTCTTTGGACATTTGTCATATAACATCCTAGTCTTGCACCATACATTGCCCAAAGCCCATTTGTTGTATCTTCTCCGACAGTCATCCATACCATAAGACGTCTATAATTTTCTCTATGAATACGTTTTAAGTTGCTAGGGTCTACAACATCACCGTTTTCCAATCCCATCTTAACACCTTCACGGAACCCAGCTCTCCATGCTTGTAGTGGACTTCCATTATTGTGTACCCAACTGTACCAGTTATTCATTTGTACATAGTGAATGTTCCAACAAAAGTCTACCTGTGCACGTTTATCTGTTACTGGCGCTGCTTCATGTGTACGCATACGGTTAACAACATCGACTGGCCACATTTTAATACCGCCGTTGCCGTATACTAAACCATTAATTTTGTTTTTTGCTGCAAAACTAATAACATGATTGTCAGCAATCCGATCCATATCAAGTTCAATATTAAAAAAATCATCGTTAACAATATTATCAGCATCAACTGTAATAAAACGATCTGTTTCGCTTAGTGCTGCAGCGGCTTTGTGTGCTGCATCGCTGCCCCATACTCCATGACTACGTTTAGCCCATGGGCATTTGTCTAACAAGTCTGCATAGTTTTCATCAGCATTGGGCTCGTCGTAACTGATATACACTATGTCAAATTCGTTAATACTTACCAGGTTTGACATATTCTAAATCCTCATAATTAAAAGTCAGGTGCTTGCCTTCTTCGCCGATTAGTAATTTTGATGTTAAAAGATCGGCGTTTGTTTTAACATAAAGTTCTTTGTACTCTCCTAACTCGGATAAGGGAAGTACAATTTGATCCCGTAATTCAAATGGCGAGTTTCCAGTAATATATATTTTTATATTACTATAAATTTTAAACTCATCTGGATCTTTAAAATTACTTCTAAAAATCCATCCTTCTGTACTTTTACTAATGTAAAATGTAGACTCCTTGTTGTTTGCTGTAATAACGCAGTGGTTACGCCTTGAATTTTTACGTCTAAGATACTCTACATTAACATAGTTTTCTTTAGATTTCAAGCCATAACTTTTAAAAATTCTACGTGTTAAAATATCAATGTTATTCAGTCCGATCACATTTTGCAAGTCGGAAAGGTTAAACAATTGATACCCTTTGTTAATTAAATCAATGGGATCAATTTTTATTGTCTTAAGAAGTTTGAGTGGATTATTTTTTTCTGTAATGTAAAAGTATATAACACTGTTGTTTACATTTTCTTTTTTAGAAAATTTTCTATTAGCACGTCTACCAGTTAACTTCCAAACAGCATCATTACTGATGTTAACTTCTAGCATAAAACTGTTGATATATTTGATGATATTGATTTCTCGATCAATTGTCAGTGGTATTTCAGATACTTTACTGAGCTTGTCTTCTTCTGCTTTAAGACGCAACTGTGCTGATTTTTCAATTAGAACAGTACCATTTGGTGTGTCACTAATAATAAACTTTTTAGGGTTTAAGTGTCCCATTAAAAGTTCTGCTGCTGTGTTGTCTTCAGTCAGTAAGTGTGGATTAGTTGACGCTTTATACTTGTTTGTTATGTTAATGATCTCTCCAGTCCATTCATCATAATAAATGTAGTATTTAGGAAGCGGTTTTTCTCCTACTACTGATATCAATCTTGGTTCTGTATTCATTAATAATATCTTCGTTTATAAAGTTTAAGTCTCTAAAATGTACAATGCCTGAGCTTATAATGCTATTCTCGATTATAAGTTTGCGATTTTCAGGAAACCAGTAATTTAAGACTTCAGTCCATTCATTAGGAACATCATTGTTCCATAACCATTGACTTGTTATGTTTAAATCATAAAAGTTGTTAATGTTTACTTTTACTTCTTGTTCAACGTCAAGCAAATGTGTTACTATATTACATAAAATATTTTTACTAAATGTTGGAGGTTTTTTTTCAGACATTAGGTTTGTATAAATCTCTCTCCAGTTTTGTAATACAGCGTCTGCCATTTTAAACCATTCTATAGCAAGTTTACTATCACGCTTGAAGTAGATTAAACTATTATAAAGTTTTGGCATGTCATAGTTCGACTCATACTCAAACAAATTTTGATTTGCATTTAATAGTCCTTGACGATATGTACGTGCATATCCTGGAATTGCAATGTCATAATTACTAAATGTTTCCCAAAGCAAATCACAGTCAACATTAATAAAAATAGTGTCAAAGTCAACATATATTGTTTCTTCATATGGACTAGCATGAATCATTTGCCAAACATTCATGCCATGAAAACCATCTTTATATGCACTGTTACCAAATGGCAACTCTGTAACATAATCAAAAACTGCTGAATATGCTTTAGGTAATTCTAATCCTTTGTCTATCACAATACACAAACTTGCTTCTGGGTCAGACATTTTAATACTCATAGCAGTGGTGTATGCATACTGTAACATGTCATGATCTGTGTTAATTGCTAGTAAAACAAATCCTCTTTCGCTCATAACTCCCACCCCATTGTAACATTGTCAATAATATCTTGGATATGTCTAGATATTGCAAGTTTGTTCATTAGATGTAAATTAGTATTTTGATACCTAGCTAGAATGTTTTTCCATTGCTCTTTTCTATTATGACTTAAAAAGATTATATCATTTGCGCTTTTAATTTCAATAATGTCATCTTTTTGATCCATATTGATTAATGGAATTCCGTCAAAGTCATGCACAAAATTATTTTCATTAAAACCATTTAATATGTGTGCTGCAATACTCACACAGAAGTCTGTACGAAATAATCCAGGAGGAAACTGGTATAACAGATGATAGTAATCCCAATTTTCTTTAACATGCGCCCAAATATCAAAAAATAATTTACTTTCAGGACTTTGATCAAAATAAACAACTGTACTCCACCAGTGATGAATTCCAGCATCTGAAAGTTGTTGTTCGTTCATATACGGTGGTTGACCTTCCAAGTAACGTGCATACTTGTGCATACCAACTGAAATGTCAGTATCAAAAAGATATGCATAATCATTATTCATGATAAAGTAGTCAGTATCAATCAACATAGTCTTTTCGAAAGGAGTAAGTTCAAAAATATCGTGCTTGTTACTGTTACTAAATTGTGTACTAAATTCAGTCCATGGGCTATCAAAGTGTCTACGTGGATTGCTAGGATGGTCAATATCTTGTGTTATAACAGTATCAAAACATTTGTTATGTAAGTTTGCTGGTAATGAATCTTTAAGATATGCATATGTGCCATCGTCAGTAATTAGACAAGTTTTCATTCCAGGCATGTTTCTTTTTACATATGCCGCCGCTGCATGAGCAAATTGAACATAATCCATTTTTTCATTATTGTATGCAAACATGCATACGCCACGTTCTTCTTCGCTCATTACCAATCCATAATTTTCTTAATATTTCTTGCTTTTGTAATCTTATCCATTTGTACTTTATATTCGTTTACACCTTCAGTATATGCACTTATTAATGTATCTAAAAAATCTTCAAGATCTTCAATTTCAATTGGATTTTCTTTTGTATCTACAATAACACTTGACTTCTTTTTTACTGAAACCAATGATTGAACAAAGGCAATTGTTGTTGGGTTTGCATTAAAAGATCCGCCTTTATAGTGAACTTTTTGCAAGTTTTGCATTCTGGAAATAACGTTACGTTTTTGATTAGCTAGTGTAGTACGATAGTTTCCAAATTCGAGGGCTTTTTCTAGTCGCTCGTCCATGAATTTCTCCTATAGTTATATACTACTATAATTATTTATCAATGAAAAGTCAAGCAGTTTTATTGATCTTCTACATAATCAGGATCAACATAATCGCTTTCTAAGTATGTGGCGTCAAACACATCAGTAAAGTTTGTAACAATAGAAAAAATAGGTTCTGGGTTGACGTCAAATCTGGCAGGTTCATTACCTCTTTCAATAACATCGGGCATAAGGTAGCTAGGTGTTACATCAAGAGTACCATCAGATGGTTGATTAAACGCTGTATCGTCTAATGTAATTTTTAAGTCAACGTCACGTCCATTGTTTGCCCACTTGCCATATAACTTCAAATAACGGTTTGCATATGTACTATACCCACCATACCCATATCCATAACCATATCCTGAACTATAAGCGCCAGACATAAAAGGACCATCTCCAAGTGGATATGCACTTTCAAATGCTCCATCATACACATATATACCAGAAAAATATCCATAACCATAACCATAACCATAAGCACTGTGATTATCTGGGATAGTTACACCGCTACTTGTAAACAATAATTGATATTCGTCTGTTAAATCATAAAACCCCTTGCCTTCGCTAGTACCTAACGTTCTACTACTACTTTGCACAACGTTGTTCCAGGTTAAACTTAGTACACCAATTTCATTAACAATATCTGCCCAGTTTAAATAACCAGCAGTTGTACCTCCAGACATTTCCATGTTTAATCTTAGCTGTCCGCCACTGTTAAAAAAGTAACGTGCATGGTTATAGTTATTGAATGTCCATCTGTGTTCACCGTATAATAGTCCATTCCATACAGCGGTTTGTCTGTATGGCTCTGCACTGGTATCTACCAAGTATGAACTTGCATTAGTGGGATCAATTGTTAGATGTGTGTTGTTAGTTAATATACTAGTATCAACTTTGTTTTCTACAACATTTAAGTCTTCAGCACGTATAAGGGTTCTTTTAAGTACATCAACTCTATTAGCAGGAACATCGAATACAAGTATTGTATCACTTAGATTAACATGGTCAACCATAATATTTGTACGGTCAACCAAACCCTGTAAACGTTCTGCAGTAATTAATGTTCCTTCAACAAGGGCATCATCAACATTTACTGCACCCCATCCAAATTTATGATTTGATCTATCAGCATCTGTCACCAGAACAGTACTATACTTGTCACCAAAAATTTTGTTAACAAGTTCAGCTACCGTATTGTATTCTGAGGCTAGTACTAAGGTACCTGCTGATACTGGCATGTTACTTTGCTCCTACAACTATTTCGACTATACCTTCACCGACGTCTGTTTTATCTGCAAGAGCTCTACCAATAACCAAACGGTAGTCTAAAACTCCGGCTCCACCATCTGCCATGGCATGACCAGGGGTATTACTTGAAACTATCCTTTGTCCTTTATGAATTTTACCAACAACTTTACAAGGCACACGACCAGCTAGTGCTATATATGGGTGTGTAGCATCTGTGCCGGCTGCACTATTCATTTCAAATCCTGGCGCAGTTGATACTACACCAAAAACGTATTCATCATTTGCTTGTAAACTTTGTGTTACTTCCTTAGCACCACCTAAAATCACTACTGTACCTGGCTCATATTCTTTGTCTGCTTCATAGCGTTCTGCAAGGTCAGCATATTCTGCACTAGTTGCTGTACCTCTAAATTTATAATTTGTGGTAGTGTTCATGTTTATTCCAGCTTGTATAACTGGAAATTGAGTTGTTAGTGCTGTGACACCATCTTCTAAAAACTCTGTTGCTGCTGGTGTCCATGCTACTGTATCATCAACTGTAATAGCAACAATATTATTATCCACAATTGTCTCAATAGTATAATGGCTAACACCTAGTGTGTCAAGTCTTCTTCTAACTGAATTTCTTGTATTTCCAGCAGGGTATCCAATTGGATACCAATTACCACTTTCATACAAATAAAGTTGGCTTTCTGATGTATCGTACCAAAGTTGACCCTCTGTAGGATTGTCTGGTGCCGAATTTGCTGCAAAGTTTTCTAACAGGTGCATCATATTTTCATTTAAATATTCACCAAACCTGTTATAGTTTTTGCCAATTAATTTTAAACTAGTACTAGTGTTTACTGTACCGTCGTTTACAACTATTGGCGTTTTTCCGCTTTCTGAATAATCTACTGTATATGGCATCTCTTTTCCTATTAAACGTCACTATAAGATGTACGCAATCTAATTGTATATAGTACTTGTATTTTTCTGTTTGCACTTTTTTGTACTGGATGGAAAACAACATGTGTTAGTAAATCATCATTTGCGGTATATAAAGCTAGTTCATCAAAAACATAATCCCCATCCATATTTGTGGCAGTATCTAAAGTATCCTGCCCGGCTGGCTCGCCGTAGTCAAGTGTACATGTAACTACTACATCACTATAAAGTGTAGTTGTAGTATGTACAACCTCAACACTATTGTCAGCACTACCTGTTACAGCCTCATCAACCACTTTACTAAACGTTTGATTATATAACGACCCGCTTGCTAATGTTGTGTTTGGTGCTTTGTATGTAACTACACCTGCACCATCAATAGTAGTACCAGCGTTACCGAATCTCATTGAACCAATGTGATATGATCCAGTTGATCCAGTTTCATTTGCTAGTAAGTTTGCTAATGCAATACTCATATTCTCAAAATTGATAGCATTTCTACGGCGTACTAAAACGTCACCGCTTTCTGGATCCCATATAGTAATGTGACCTTCTACTCCTATCAATGATTTTTCAATTTTAGATACACTCATTTTCTTATTCCATTTATAATATTTATAACGTTCCAAAACCGGCATTTCTTATGAACTCATGTTCAGGAGTAGTACCGTTGGCTGCTAAACTTACACCACTGTCGTTATATGCAAGTCTTAAATTGTCACCATAGTGACCAAATTCGCTTAATGACGGAACACGCAATGGTGAACTTGCATCACGCACATTTACACCACCAGCATGTTCTTGTGGAGGTGTTGAATATGTTCCTCTAGTAACGTATACTAAGTTATTACCGTCAATTGCACCGTATGTTACACGCTCTGTTCCAATCCAAGCAACACCTAACACACCATCAGATGGCACTGTCATCATACTAGCATCAACAAGCGAAATAGTTGTTGCATTTACTGCTATAGTTGATGCTGTTACTGCAACACTTGTTTGTGGTAATGCAATACTTTCTTCAATGTTATATTGTTCGTATATATTCATTTGGAATGTACGTGTATTTGTATTGTCTACAGTACTTCCACTTGGATTAGTTTGAACACGTATACGTAAATTTTCCATTACGTCGAGCGGATAAACTTCACTGCCCCAACCTTCTTCGACTGGTTGAATAAACACATTACCATCATAAATGTATTCAATATCATTGTCTTGGTCAGTTGTAAATCCATTTTGATCAATATGTGTAGGCTCTTCTGTAAATGTACCACCATCAACAGCCAAGTCTCCGGCCCAACTATCAAATTCACGACTACTATGATCGTTATATCTTAGTGTAATGACAGCATCACGATCAAGCTCTTGTATCTCTGTTTCAAAACTTTCTATATGTGTATTACTATCTACAACACTGTGTAGTTTTGTATGGAAAGGTTTAATACTATTGAAGAAATCTTCAATAATGTTAATTTTGTATCCCATATATTTTTCTCTTGCAGTTTGCAGTGCATGTTCTACGTTTAATTTAACAAACGTTGTTTTAAATGCAAAATCATCTACTGTGTTATCAGCAACTGCTTGATACAATAACTTAAACCAAAGTTGATTATATTTAACTTTATGCTTGCCTGTAAATATTCTATTACGTAGGTCGTCAAATATTCTAGTTAACGCACCGTCAACACTATTATCAAATCCATCAGTATCAAATCCTGACAAATCATATCCAAGTCCAAACTTTTCATTATTCCAAAGTTCTTCGCTCAATTTAATAGTTGACTTTTCTTTATACTCAAGTACCCACTCGTCGTTAATTCTACTGTAAATTTCAGGTCTATTAATGCCGTCATTGTGCATAACATCTGTAACCAGCACAGTGTCGCCATTTACATAAGGGAATAATATACCCAGTTGACCAATAATTTCATCTTTTGTACGTACTGTGTATTTTGTAGGTATACTAGTATTATACGAGCCTCTTACATAATCAATATAACTCCAATAATTGTTAATGTTATAAGTTATAACACCTTCAACATATGTTGATGTTAATACTGTATCCCAATCAGTAACTTCTTCTATTAAGTTCATTTCAGCAAGTAATTTATTTACAGTTTCAACAAAGTTTTGTCTTGCAATTGGAAGTTCTCTTACTAAACTTTGTCGAGGTCTAGTTAAGTGACCATATCTATTATATGGATGCAAATCTAAATCAGGAAGTGCATGTGGTCTTGATATTGAAATGTCTTGCTGTGGTGTTCCATCTATAAAACTATAATCATAGATTCTATTCCAATAAGACATAGATGTGTCTGTATCTGGATCAACGTTAGTATTTTCTGCCACGGATATATAGAAATTTCCGTTTGATGTTTCTACAACCTTGTTAGCTGGATATACTGTGGCAGCATTCCAATAAGTCCATAGGTATGTTTCTGCGTGTCTGTTATAACCTGTTAAACTATCACGCATTTTAATATGTAGCTGTTCTGGAATTATACTTACTGGATCGTTTTCAGCTAGTAGTGTCCATTCACTCATTGGCAATGCATTGCTTTCATATCTTTGGTTTACTTGCACAACACTGTTGTTTGTAACATATTGCTCAATATTAGCTACAATTAGCTCTTGTGAACTACATGCAGCGCACCAACTAATATCAAATGCAGTTGGATTTTCTAACAATCTTGCAAGTTGATATGTGTTATAATTTCTTTGTCCAAAGCTGTTTAGTTTGTTTTTAACCCAGAAATAATAACTTGTTTCTGTACGTTTGTTTCTTGGATTGTACCAGTTTTCTTCAACCCATTGATAGACAGTTTCTTCTTCAATTGTTACACTAAGTGGTTCACCAGACGCTGGTTTACCATCAACATAACCACCACGTTCTACAAGTGCTGTCCATTCTTCTGGTAATACACTACTACGTGTCCATTCATAAACATCAATACTTGCACCGTCAAACAATCTTCCCCAGTATGCTTGTTTGTAATCAATACTGCCTTGTTCATAGTCTACATATATTGCATTATTAATATCCCACCAACGGACACCTACTTTGTCACTAGTCCACGCCTTGGTGTTTTCGCTAAATCCATCAAGTGTATTATAGTTATAACTTGCCAAGTCAGTTGTTAAGATTAAATCTATTTCTTCATCAATAAATCCTGGTATAATTCCTTTAGCAGGGTCATAAACTTCTAGTTGTGTTATTAAACTTCTAGATGTAGCGTCATATAGTTTAACACTTTCTAATAAATCATTTCTTGCTTGTCGTGGACTTGTACGAAGTTTAAACCAACCACTACCTGTGTGTCCAGTGTTGTTTGTAAATGATCCATTAAACTTATACACTGCTGGTGCACCAGTTCCGTCATCATCAACAAATGCTAATTTAGGTGTTTGTTGATTATTTTGTCTAAGGCCTGCAAAGTTATAGTTAAACACACCGTTTGTTTGTGAGTCATAGTTATTAATAAGTGTTGTGTAATCAGCAAAGCGGACACTACGTAACGGATAAACATTACCAACGTTACCTTCTTCTTGAATGTATTCGTCAATATAGAATGTTATGTTGTTTACATCAACTGTAGTAACTTTATGTACACCGTCTATACTTGGCACAGTGTTACTACCAGTAATAAACACATAGTCTCCTTCAGACAAGTTATGCGCTTGTACATTACTATCTGCTAGAGCAATTGTAATTTGTGCATCGTCAGCATCGTTAATACCTGCACAAGCACGAGTAATATACATACCAAAGTCCATTGTTTGGTACACATTATAACCGCTTCCTGAACCCACATCAGAGTCTTTGTTGTCAGCAACCCAAATACTAAACACATTGGGATCGTTTTCCATTTCTTGGAATATTTGATTACCGTCACTACCAACAAATGCATTAAACACGTTTGCAATTTCAGTTTGTGTTGCACTAAGAGTTTGTGCTGTTAATCCAATTTTAGTATTTGCTGTTCCTGCTCCTATAACAAGTGTGCTATTAGTACTTGTTAAACGTAAACGGTTATTACTATTACTTGCTGTAATACCAGGAAGTGCTGCAGCGTTGATAATGTCAATAATACTTGACAAATCAACGTTTGTTTTAATTGTTGTGGTTGTAGTTGGTGCAGTTGTTGAGCCTACTGATAAACCAATAGCACTGTTGGCAGTACCAGCCCCAATATAAAGTGTTTGGTTTGTACTTGTAATTCTCAATAAGTTACTATTAGTACCGCCTCTACTTGCTGAAATGCCTGAAATTTGTGCAGCGTTAATCTGGTCAATTACTTGTTGTAATGTAAGATTTGGACTTACTGTTACTACGTTTCCAGGACTTGTTACAATTGTAGGTCCGCTAGTTTCAAATCCAGCTTCAGCATTTGCACTTGCTACACTTATTGTTAGCGTAAACTCAATACTTGGTGTATTTGTTGTTTTTGTTATCAGCAAACGGCTGTTATTAGCACTTGCTGTTATATTTGGAATGCTAGCTTGATTGATTTTATCAACTATATCTGACAACGAGTATTGCTTAAATCCTGAACTAGTTGTCGTTGTTACAATAGTTGTATTTGTAATAGCAGTAGTAGGATTTATAGTTATAAATGTTTTAGTGTCAGTTATATATTGTCCGACCTCTACAGCAGATCTCGTTGCACTAATATCAGCATTTGATACAGTTTGAATACCATCTAGTACATCTTGTAAAACATAACCAGTATTTGTTTGTTCATTAATTAATGCCAAATCACTAGAAATTAGTGCTTCAAGTTCTGTAGTGTAACTAGGACTAGTATTGTATTCAGTAAGTAAAAGTGGCAAATCAAATCCCGCATGGCTTTCTCCAAAGTAGTCAAACATAAACAAGTCCCAGGATCTAACTGGGTTTTGTAGACCTTGCCATGCAAAATTTGGATCTTGGAAGCTAAACGAATATACTATATTAATAGACGCTGTTGCTGGACTGGTTGTTCCTGTTGACGGATGTACAAATTCAAGCAATTGTGTTGACACATTGTCATTTGCTGTAAAGTTGGTTGTATATGTGTAAACTCCGCTTGGTCTAGTAAGAGTAGATTGATATACTCCATCAACATACAAATCAAATGCGTCTGTTGGACATGCAATATCTACAGTTTGTGCTCCAGTTTGAGTTGGTGTAAATCCAGTTCCTGTTGTCTGGAAGGTACTCATAAAGTAACCTTTGTATGTAAAGAATTTAGCACTACCGTATGTTGATCTTAATTCTTCAAGTGCAGTAATTCTTGCTTGTGCAAGATTTGTTGGTTGTGGATAGCTAGCAAGACTAAATGCATTTTCAAATGCTGCTTGCATTGTAATATTCTGTGTGCCACTAGTAACTTCGTCAAATAATACACTAGTACTTTCAATGATTAGTTCTTTACTGGCTCCGCCTGCAATTATAGGGTTTGTAACATTGCCCTGAATTTGTGCATTGTTGTAAACAGTAGTTGATGTTGTTGTATCAAATGTTACAGAAATTGCAGTAGAAGAAGTAGTGCCCAATACAATTGTACTATTATCTGTAACAACATCATTTGACAAAATATCTTGTGTACCGTCAACTATAATTGGGTTAAATGTATCAGAATTTGTTGATCTCTGAATTACAATTGTGTTACCGTCAATAACAAGTGTTTCATTAGGGTCTGATGCTGGAATTACTGGCAACGATACTGTACCAGTTGCAGTAATAATGTCATTTGGTCTTGTTAGTCCACTTGTACCATCCGGATCTAACATTTCCCAAACTTTGCCCTGATAAATTACTTTATCTTTGAACTTGTATGCTGTCTTATTATCCCAGTGTTCAATTGTTTGCCATTCTCCTTCAAAGCTGTAATCGTCTTTTACTTCTTCTGGAAAATATGCAAAGTCTTCCTTGTTAAGAACACGGTAGTCTGTTTCTGTTAATAAAGGAAGTCCTGCTGAAATAAGATCATTTGCATATACTGATTCTTCACTAATTGTTGTGTAATTAAATGTTTTTGCCCAGCGTGTTTGGAAATTGTTTCCTGGTGTACCAGTAACTAACAATGGACTGTTAAAGTCAACATCAATAACAATATCACTAAGCACGTCATTAAGTTCAGTTGCACTAAAACGAACAGGTTGTGGATTTGTTTTTAGCAATTCTTTATTAATTTCAAATTCAAGTGTGTCACGGCTACGTGTATCACCATAATCTGCTGTGCGTATTGCCCACTCTTCATGTACTTTAGCACTTGCAAGAGTACCAAATAAAGAAGTATTACGCATAAATGCATTGAGCGCATGGCGAGTACCTTTGTACTTGCGTGTGCCTTTTATAAATTTAAACAGTGTATCATCATCTAATCCTGCAACTTCATTCCACAGCGGCTTATTATAGCCAATGTTAAAACGTGCAGTATCTACTTGCTGTTGATTACTTAACACATTACCAGGACCATAATAATTACCGATCTCATTTGCAACTGTGTCAAAGTTTGCTATTACACCATTTCCATTAATAATGAAACCAGGAGCGTAAAACTTACCATTCCAATTTTTTGTTCTGCTGCCTCTCCAAATTACTCGACTATGTCTAATGCCCAGTACTGGATCATATATCATATCATCAAAATTTGTACTATTGTTTACAACAAATGCATGTTCTACTTCTACTCTATAAAGTCTTAGTCCATAGATAGCTGTGTCATCTCTTGCTTCAACAATTGTTTTTCCATTTTCGCTACTAATAACATCACGTGTTATTGTTAAACGGTTATTTAAAATTTGATAACCATTTTGGTTAATAACATTATATTCACCGTCAAATTTATTTGCAACATTACTAAAATATCCATTTTTTGTTTCATCAATTTCAATACGTGACGTACTCGGAGTTGCGTAATAAATGTCGTCTACTTTGGCTGTTTCTGTCCACAGTATTGTATTGCCTGCTGTGCTACGCCAAGTTGCATTCCAACCTTGTGAATTTAAATATTCACCATAGCCAAGTAAGAATTCATAAAGTGCTTGATCTCCTGTTAATACAGTGTTATAATCTAAGACAGTTGCAGTTGATTCAAAATTCTTATATCTATAAACTTGTTTGTTTCCAACGTTAACAACTATTTTTCCGGCGCTTTGATTTGGTTTAAAATATGAAAAATATTGCTTTGCATTGTCATAACCAGCAACACGATATCCTGTTGACAACTTAGTTACTTTCACTGCACCAAAGAATACTTCTTCTTTTGGTTGACTTGTGTATAATACTGTTGTAATATCTTCTTCTGGAACAACAACACGGCCTTTGTCTTGGCTGCTTTCTAAAATTAAAGTTTGATTACTGTTTACAAAGCCACCAGTTTTAATAATTGGATTATTGGTGTAATTTTACAATCTATTCTTTAAGGTAAGTGCTGTAGTACCGTTACGTTGAGAATAATTAATTATAGCATTGCTTAAACCGTCTACATATTTTTTAACATCATTTGCTAACACAACATCAAATGTGGCACTGCCTGTTGAAGGAACAATACTTGGTTTTGTTTGATATCCACTTCCAGGATTGGTTACAGACGCCGCAACAACTACACCATTGGAAATTTTTGCTAATAATGTTGCACCTGTTCCAAAGTTGCTATACAATGACAGTGATGGTGCACTAGTATACCCAGTACCGCCAGTCTTTACACTAACTGACTCTACAATACTATTTTCATATGATTCATTAGTTAGCACTAGATTTCGATTGTTACCTAATTGGCGTGTATCAGTAAATGCAACTTGACGAGTATTAAAATTATATTCTGTTCTAGTATTACTTCTAAAATAATCGTTTACTATACGTAAAGGTCTTAGTTTTGTTAATGCAGTAAACAACGATATTTTATACTCAGAACTGCGTCTCCAAGCATCTTCAATATCTCCCCAATCGCCAAATACAAATTCTTTTGCAGGGTTTGTTGGTGTTGTAATTACGCCTGCTGTAACCGGACCAATTAGCAAACCAGCGTTGTCTACTATATTATTGTTATCCCAATCGTATGCAGTATATGCATATGCCAAATCATACTCTGGTACTTGGCTAGGATCATTATAATGTCCAACTTTAAGTGCAGCAATAAATGCAGCACGTTTTGTTGGATCTGTCCAACTATAATAAGTATCCCACCAACTTGGCTGTGTGTTATGTCCTAACATTTCCCACGGGTTTGAATGTGGTCTATCAGTGTTAAAGTAGTAAGTATACAACCCTCTCCAGCCACCTATACCTGGTCCAACATCACTGTAGTTATATGTAAACTCATCACTTGCATCATAACTGCTGGCATCATGCAACGTAGATATATTGTTTCTAAGTTTCCATTTATTAAAGTCTGTACGTAATGCTTCTGTTAAGTCTGCCCAATTGTATACAGTTGGTCGATGTGCGTTAGGCATAATTTTTTTGTAATCAACAACCTGAGATGCAATCAAGTTATTATAAATTCTAGTTTCGAATTCCCACAACACAGCATCTTCAATATTAAAATTAGCCGAATTACGATTATATAATTCAGATCCTTTACGTATTGATATGCTACCGTCGTGTCCAAAAAGATGTTTAGCATTTAGTGCAGGGGGACTTGCATTTAACAAGCCAAGTTTAACTGCACTCGGAGGAACAAAACTTGAGCTAGTTAATGGATACCAACGAATTTTAATAAGAGCTTGTCCACTACTATCATATGTCACACTTGTTGTTACTGTAACTTGATTTTCAGTTATAGTGTAATCAACATCTTTAATTAAATTTCTCCAACGAAGGTTTCCAGAACCATCATCGTCTCTCACATAAACATTTACATGATTTTTAGTATCATCATATGTGTTTACGGTTTGTGGTATATCAAATACAGGTGTTAATGTCGCAGTCCAGTAACCATTAAACTCTTCATAATCGCTAAACTTTAACATATTACTGTTAGCAAAAACATCATTAGCTGTTTTACCAATAGTAATACTTTTCAACGCTTCATCAACAACTTCATACACAGATTTTGAACTGTCCATTGTATTATGCAGTTGAATACATTTTTGTAAAAATTGCTTTTTAAAACTTCCGTAACTATTTGCAGCATGTTTCAAACTGCTAAAAATGTTAGTATCATTGTGCATAACAAGTTGTGCTAAAAGCTCTGTACTGTATGGCTGTTGTCTAATTGTACCACCAAATTCATGCACACGTGGCAAGTTTCTATAGTTATTAATTCCAAAGAAATTACCAGTTAGACCAGGATATCCTGTCATTTGTTCTTTGATGTGTGAAAGTATATCTCCAAAACTTACTTGTGTTAGCAGTTCATTTTGTGGATTTAAAATATGTGTGTCAGCTGGCAAATCAACACCGTCGCTGTCAGTAATTTTATCGTCTGTGTACCAGGTTACATCAATCACATCGTCAACAGAATGTCCATTAGAAATAATAACTTGCTTTTCTCTAAGTGCATAGTTTGTAGTTTCTGTTCCATTTATTTTTACTACAACATTAACACTGTTTTGGTTTTGTACAAATCCAGGATCAACATAGTCATTGTCAATATAACTAGGCTGGCTTTCATTAACATAAATTAATCCTGTAACAGTGTTGTCACTTACTAAGCGATATCTAAAAACATCAGGAACAAAAGAATTACCAACAACAATTGTAAACACATTATTTGTTGCAGTTCCAACAGTAACACCACTAAGTGCACTGCCATCAACATTAACAAATTCAATGTCTGTGCTATCAAAGTAAGTTGTGACTATATACTCTTTTGTCTTATCAAAAAACAAGATTGGATTTAGGCCGTTAACACGTGTTATATGACTGTAACTACCTTCATAAAATTCAAGTTTATTATTTCTTTTTGTTATTTTAATTGTTTCATCTGATAGCAACTTGTCAGTACCTAAATTAAACAATACTGGTTTTGTTGCATCAGTAACAATTTTTTGTGCGTGTTTCCAAACTGGCTGACTTTCTCTAACTTCGACCCAACCATTATAATATTGACTGTTGTCTAAACGCTTGTAATAATAGTATCCTAATATTTCACTTATAATAGAAGCATTGGTGTTTTCAGGATCATCAGTTGTATTTCTTGCATTATATTCATAACGAACACTTCCCAATCCCAAATCAAAACTCAGGCCTGGCTCATTGCCGTAATCAACATAACGTGGCTGGATGCCTAGTGCATTGTCTACTTTAGTAGTTTCACTAGTACCATATTTAAAAATAAAATCGCCTTGGAAATTATTGTTAGGATATAAAGTTTCATTATCCAACTTTACACTGTTAATATCATACAGTTGGAACATAATACTGTCGTTGCGTGTATCTTTTTGTTGACTGTATACCCAGCTTGTTCCATTCCAGTGCCATTCACTTCCACTATAAATGTCGTTTGGATAGCTCTCTCCAAATACATTGTTGTAACCTATACGTACTTTAATCCCGTCACCTGTTACTAACGGAGTTGAGCTTGCACCATATAGTTCTGTTAGTGCAGTAACTTGACCATTACCACTTACACTTGCAGTAAAAATTCTATTATTGTAAACTGGGTTTGTTGAGTTTAAAAACAAAATTGTGTCGCCGTCTACAATATCACGTGATTGTATTTCTACCCAGTATTCTCGGTTTTCTGAATATGTTGGATTTAATGCTTGTGTATGAGATTTAATACAATTCCAAAATGACGTAACACCATTAGAAACAACTTTAACATGATCTCCAAAATCATATCCAACATTTGACCAGTTAGTAGTAACAGTATAACTTACAAGGTCAAAATTATTGCCAATAATACTAGATGCTGGATCGTCAACATTGTCATAAACATGTGTTATACTTCCCAGACTCTGTGTTGCAAAATTAAACTTTTCAATATTTGCACGGAATTCAATAATAGGACGTATTCCACGGAATTTATCAAGTAAAAAGTCAGTAAGGTCTAAATCATTGTAAACACATACTGCAATTGCTGCCTCTTCATGTATCCACAGGTTCTTTCTAGACCAAGCACTTTGATCTCTGGTATGACGTTGTTCCACTGTGTATTCACGTCCGTATACTTCATATTCGGTTAAGTCATATGTTGGATATACAAAGTTACTTTCTGAACCCTCCCATTGGCTTGGCTCTTGTGATCCATATACAGTGTCATTAAACCACACACGTTTTCCATAACCAGTACCAGTATATTCAAATTGTTTAGTAAATGAAATACTAGTACCAACACCATCAACAATATAAATGTCATTAGTTGGATATGTTGCTGTGCCTGTTGCATTGCTTCCACTAAATCTGACACGCATGCCATCCTGTAGCTCTAGTGTTTTTCCATTT
>Ga0255743_10000164_pt1 | contig 59097 bp, 52 predicted proteins | sample 101ome_19_FD_179950 | JGI IMG/M metagenome (GOLD analysis project Ga0255743, IMG submission 179950) | Coastal salt marsh microbial communities from the Groves Creek Marsh, Skidaway Island, Georgia - 101405AT metaG (version 2) | ecosystem: Environmental > Aquatic > Marine > Intertidal zone >... | reverse complement strand
AAGTCCCTGCGGTATTGGTTGACGTTCAGCGCGCCGGACCTTCCACGGGTATGCCAACGCGAACACAGCAATCGGATATTCTCGCGGCCGCTTATGCCTCACATGGCGATACCAAACACGTGCTGTTTTTCCCGGCGACACCCGCCGAGTGCTTCAGCATGACGGTCGAGGCGTTTGATCTCGCGGAGCGCTTACAAACCCCCGTGATTATTATGAGCGACCTCGACTTGGGTATGAACGAATGGATGTCGCCGCCGCTCGAGTTCGACGACAGCTACCAGTATGACCGTGGCAAAGTGCTCAGCGGCGAGGATCTGGAGGCGATGACCGAGCGCTTTGGCCGCTACCTAGACGTTGATGGCGACGGCATCCCCTATCGCACCTATCCGGGCGCCCACCCCAACAAAGGGGCGTATTTTACGCGAGGCAGCTCTCGTGATGAATATGCCGCTTACACCGAGGATGGTGACGTCTATGTTCGCAACATGGACCGACTGCTCAAGAAATTCGAGACGGCCAAATCACTAGTGCCTGAGGCTAAAATCAAGCCCGCTCAAAAGCCCACCAAAGATGCACTGCTCTTCTTTGGCACCACTGCGTCACCGGCCTATGAGGCGCTGGAAACCCTAGAAAAAGAAGGTATTCACCTTGACACCCTTCGATTGCGATCCTTCCCTTTCACCCAAGAGGTCGAGGATTTTATCGAGGAGCACGACCGCATTTTTGTCATTGAACAAAACCGAGATGGCCAGATGCGTCGACTACTGTTGAATGAAACCCACGTCGAGGCCAATGCCAAACTGATCTCCGTGGTCGAATACGATGGGCTTCCGGTGACCGCGAGGAAGATTGCCAGCGTGATCAGAGGGCACCTGGGCATTAATAACGTCACGCCCCTCGTGCCGAAAGAAAAGGAACTCGCTTCATGACCTATGCCAAGCCCGCCTTTCGACACCCTGACGCCAAGACCAATGATGTGGGGTGTACTCGCAAAGATTACGAGGGTGGGCTCTCCACGCTCTGCGCGGGTTGCGGTCACGACTCAATCAGCGCCGCCATTATCGATGCCTGTTATGAGCTATCGATTGAGCCACACCGCGTTGCGAAACTCTCGGGCATCGGCTGCTCCTCCAAGACCCCCGCATATTTCCTCAGCGGATCACACAGTTTTAACAGCGTTCACGGGCGTATGCCCTCGGTCGCCACGGGAGCAAATCTTGCCAATCGGGAATTGATCTATATCGGCGTCTCGGGGGATGGTGATACCGCCTCCATCGGAATGGGTCAGTTCGCGCACGTCATGCGCCGTAACCTGAACATGACCTATATCGTCGAAAACAATGGCTGTTACGGACTGACCAAAGGCCAGGATTCCGCCACCATGGACACCGACTCGGTAAGCAAGAAGGGCGACATCAACCCCTATACGCCTATAGACCTAGTGCGGGTGGGCATTGAGGTGGGCGCCACTTTTGTGGGACGGAGCTTCTCGGGTGACAAAGCGCAACTTGTACCGCTTATCAAGGCCGCGATCAGTCATCGTGGCTTTGCTCTGCTCGATGTTATATCGCCCTGTGTGACCTTCAACAACCACGCAGGCTCCACCAAGAGCTACGCCAGTTTCCGCGAGCACAATGCATCAATGCCCGTAGATTTTGTACCGCGGCGTGAGGCCATAACCACCAGCTACGATGCGGGTGTGGTTCACGAGGTCTGCATGCACGACGGTTCTGTTCTACGACTGCAAAAAGTGAATGAGGAGTACGACATCGAAGATCCGCAGTCAGCGCTCGATGCTATCGCCCATCACGCAAAAGAAGAACGTATCCTGACAGGGCTTTTGTATATCAAGCGCGACAGCGAAGAGCTACACGATGTCCTGCAAACCGCAACCAAGCCACTCAACACGCTGACCCAAAGGGAACTGTGCCCGGGGTCACGTTTTCTGGACAGCATTAACGCAGGTTTGCGCTGAACAATTAAGCGATGCCCGCGTCTGACGCTCGAGACGTCTCCGCCCTACCTGCCGAGTGCTGATATCCGAAGCGAGACGCTGTCGCCTTGGAGATCCACTGCGCCTCGTTGCAGCGCGCTGCATGGGCCTCGCTGATCTCGACGACATCAATGCCCGCAGCGATCGCCATAGGTAGCTGATCAGGCAGGATATCTCCCGCCAGCTCAACCTCGCCATTGAAGCCACGCAGCCGTAACTGCCGGGCTAAACTGAGAGCCCGCCCGTCTGCAAAGCTGTCTGCGGCAAACCGCACGGCCGGCAGGGCCAATAACTCGTCGAGTTGTGCAAAGCTTGTAATGCTTCCCGCATCCACTAAACGCGTCTCTGCGTGTTCAGGCGCCGCTAGAAACTGGCCTAAACGGTTAATTCGCACACGCTGGGTCATGCCACTGACGCCGCAATAATGTTGGGGTTACGGTGCAACCCGCACTCTAATTTTTGCGTGCCCCGCCACCGCCCTGCTCGCGGATCCTCATCGGCGGCGATGGGGGAAGTACAGGGCGCACACCCCACCGAAGAATAACCGAACTGCTTCAGGGGATGATGGGGCAAACCATATTCCGCATGGTATGCCTCCAAGTCGTCTGAGCGCCAATCGGCCAGCGGGTTAAACTTCCACTTATTGCGCTCGTCATCCCAGTCAACGCGGTTGATCCCCGCTCTGCTACTACTCTGAAATCGCTTCTGTCCCGAGATCCAACCATCAAAGTCGCGTAATGCCCGGGTCAGTACGCCGACTTTTCTGGCATGGCAGCACCGATCTGAATTGGTGAAATGGAGTGTCCGAGCGGGATCCAGCCGCTTTTGCGATAGCGGATCGATGCTATAGGACCTGACGTCCTGTAGGGCCAGCTGGCTCGACAACGCGTCTCGATACGCAAGCGTCTCGTCAAAGTGGAATTGGGTATCAATAAATATCACCGGGGTCTGGGGTGCGACTGCTGCTACCTGATGGAGTAAAACAGCACTCTCGGCACCAAAACTGGAGACCACTGCCACACGGCCAAACGGCCCAGACTGCGACAGCACTGCTTTGAGAAAATCGAGGGCGCCTAAATTGGCTAGCAACTGCTGTTGCTCAGCCAGCTCTCCGACGTCGAGACGGCCTTGCGCTTCACGCAGCACGAGCCACCTCATACAAAGCATCACGAAAGGGGTTCACGCCAAGCCTGCCCACAGTGTCTGCGAACGACTCGGAAGAGCTCTCGCGCAAGGTCAGATAAGCTGAAAACATTCTATCGAGGGCGAGCATCAGCTCTGATTCGCTGAATCCTGGGCCCATTTTCTCGCCCAGTGCCGCATCTAGACCCGGTCGGCCGCCCAGAGTGACTTGATAATTCTCAACCCCTGCCTTGTCCAAGCCCAAAATACCGACATCGCCAATATGGTGGTGACCGCAAGCATTAATGCAGCCAGAGATTTTGATGCTGATGGGTCCCAATGTCGCTTCGAGCGAAGCGTAACGATTGGCGATGGCCTGCCCTATTGGAATCGAACGCGCCGTTGCCAACGCACAGTAGTCCATCCCCGGACACGCAATGAGGTCAGATATGAGGCCAATATTGGGGGTCGCTAAGCCTACCTCCGCCAGTTCTCTGTAGATTGCCGGCAGATCAGCCTGCGACACATGAGGCAGCACGAGATTTTGCTGGTGGCTCACCCTAATCTCGTCGAATCCGAAGGCTTCAGCGAGGGCGGCTACCCGCCTCATCTGCGAGGCCGAAGCGTCACCCGGCGCCTGGCCGTGGGCCTTGAGGCTGACGGTCACGGAGCTGTACCCCTCTTGTCGATGTGGCGTCACGTTACGTTCCACCCACTGCCGGAATGCGGGATCGGCATCAACAGCATCGAGATAAGGATCTACACACCGCAACGGAAATGGTGGAACAGCGAACTGCTCGATAATGCGATCCAACCTCACTAGCTCACTGCCATTAAATGTATCTTGTATATGTTGCAATGCTTCATTAATCTGATTTTTAAAATCATTTATGCCGACCGATTGCAACAGAATTTTGATTCGAGCTTTGTACTTATTATCTCTCCGACCCGTTAAGTTATATACCGACAAAATGGCCTCTAGATGGGGCAGCAAGGCGTCCACGGGGATAGCATCGAACACCCTCTCCCCAACGACCGGAGTTCGACCCAGACCACCACCGACATAAATATCGAAAGCCGGGCCTTCCTCACCGCGCACCATTCTCAGGCCTATATCATGAGCCCGGATGGCTGCCCGATCCTCAGCACTCGCGCTGATAGCAATCTTGAATTTACGCGGCAAGAACTGAAACTCCGGATGATCCGTGGACCACTGGCGAATCCACTCTGCGTAGGGACGGGGGTCTGCAATCTCGTCAAGCGCCGCTCCGGCAAACTGGTCCGTCGTCACGTTACGAATGGTGTTGCCGCTGGTCTGTATGGCGTGCATATCAATATCGGCAAGCGCATCGAGAATATCCGGGGTATCCACCAACCGAGGCCAGTTAAACTGGATATTCTGGCGGGTCGTAAAGTGCCCGTAACCATGATCCCAACGCTCGGCGATGTCAGCGAGGCCTCTCAGCTGCCCACTCGAAATCGTGCCGTAAGGTATTGCGACCCGCAGCATGTAAGCATGCAGCTGCAAATAAACGCCGTTCATCAATCGCAGCGGCTTAAACTCGTCTTCTGTCAGTGCGCCCGACAGGCGTCGGCCAACCTGATCGCGGTACTGAGCCACGCGCTCGCGAACGAAATCCCGGTCAAAGGCGTTATAGCGGTACAAGTTTTGCACTCCGACTCAAATTAGCGATGTAAGCACCCGGCCCCTCAAGCCGGATCGCCTCGCGATAATGGGTGGGCGATATAGCGCCGGCGTTTTTAGTAACGGGCACTAGATAAGCACCAATGATCACCGCTTCATCGCCAGCCGAAGTCATTGCATCGGTTGCCGCCTCAATAGCGTCAAAACAGACTGCCGATTGCAGTGCGTGGGTCCAATTATGATGAGCATCGAGGTATACCACCTGCCCGGTAAGCAGACAGTTGGCGGTGACCACTACCGGGGCCTTAACCCGCGACATGCGCCACCTCCTTTATTAGCGCCACCTCAGACTCTGCTACCACGCGCAATTCCGCCGCCCCAGTGCGCGCGGCAATACCTACCAAGATCATTAACGGGCCATCAAAACGCGCCGCATCCAAATCGCCAGTAAAGCTTGAAAGATCACTGACAAAAGCCCGCTGATCGTGCCGCGACACATTTTCGATACAGGTCACCGGCGTATCGGCTCGGGCGCCGTGCATCAGCAAGCGTCCTTGCAAAAAGGCTGCGGTGCGTCGCCCCATATAAACCGCGAGGGCCTGCCCAGTGCGTGCCAGTTGCTGCCAATGATGCTCGGCAAAACCCTCGGCGTCGTGCGCAGTCAGCAATGTCACGCTGGAGTTTCGGGCGCGACGCGTTAACGAAACCTCTAATGTTGCGGCTGCCGCCGCCGCAGTAGTGATGCCCGGCACCACCGAGGTTGCAATACCCGCCTCATGGAGCACTGCCAGCTCTTCGTCAAGACGACCAAAAACCCCGGGGTCTCCTCCTTTGAGACGCACCACCATCAAACCCCGAGAGGCCTCGGCAACCAGGTGCGCGTTGATGTCTGACTGACTGACTGCAGCGCCAAAGCCTTTTTTACCTACCGCAATATATTTGGCCTCTTTGCGCGCCAAATCGAGTATCTCCGCTGAAACCAATCGGTCGTAAACAACCACATCTGCCTCGTGGATCACGCGCCGCGCTTTAATCGTCAACAATTCCGGATCGCCCGGACCTGCACCCACAAACGCCACTTCACCCACAGGCGCCTCGTCACGGGCGTGCTCGTCCAGCAACTCATCGAGTGAGCTCTTTAGCGCTTCATCGTTGAGCCTCGAGGATCCGGAGGCCGAGGCAAAAAATGCATTCCAAAACTTTCTGCGCGGCCTTCCTGCAGCGAGCCTCTGACTGACACGATCGCGGAAATTTCGCGCCGCGGTCGCCAATCGGCCAAGCTGACTGGGCAGCAGGGCTTCAACATCGGCCTTGATTTGACGCGCCAATACGGGTGCAGCGCCCTCGGTGCCAATGGCAACAACGACAGGATCTCGGTCCACGATGGCAGGCGTAATAAAGTCGCACTGCTCGGGTCGATCGAGCACGTTCACCAACGCCCCCGCCGCCCGCGCCCAGCCAGCGACCCGCTCGTTGCACGCATCATCCTCACTGGCGGCGTAGACCAGACGCACTCCAGCGAAATCTGCTGGGTCTGCGGGCCGGGTAAGAAGCGTCACCTGCTCCTGTCTCTCCCATTCCCGCATCGCCACAGTGGGATGCGCTGCAAACAGGGTCACCCGCGCGGAGCATTTCAGCGCGCCGCGGCACTTGGCTTCAGCCATCTGGCCCTCTCCCACCACAACAATATGCTGGCGAGTGGTGGCAACAAATATCGGAAGATAATTCATGGGGCGGCACACTATATCGGCCGCCCTCAAAAAAAAAGAATTCTTATTTCATGGTTATATAACCAAACAAACAAAATAAATTTTCATTTATTTGTAGTATAAAAGAATAGTTTCCTATTCAACCCGCGAGTTGTGCACCAATGTCCCTCGACTATACCGACCGAACACTGCTTCAGCTTTTACAAACAGACAGCACGCTCTCGTTGGACGAGCTGGCGCGCCGAACCGGTTCAACCAAGACCCCGATCTGGAATCGGATCAAGAAACTTAAACAGCAGGGGGTTATCCAGCGTGAGGTTGCGCTATGTGATCCCGATGCGCTGGGTCTGACCGCCTGCTTTTTTGTATTGATCCAAACCAGCGAGCACGACGCTGATTGGCAGCGGCGTTTTCTCGAAGCGGTTCGGTCTCGACACGAGGTGATGGAAGCACATCGACTGGCGGGTGAAGTGGACTATTTGCTGAAAATCCGAGTCGCCGACGCGAAAGCCTACGACACCTTCTATCAACGTCTGATCGCCGACGTCAAAATCTTCAAGGTGACCGCGCTACTCTCTATGGAAGAGGTGAAATACTCGACTGAGCTCGACGTCGGAGCAGACGGCTAAGTCAAGGACCACAGGCTCGAAGCACAGGTCACGCGCGGACTCACCCACGGGCATCCAAGAGCCAAACGAGCGACGCCCTCGGCCAGGCCAGGAAGATGGAGCGGGAAACGAGGTTCGAACTCGCGACCTCAACCTTGGCAAGGTTGCGCTCTACCAACTGAGCTATTCCCGCATGGTGTCAATTGTAGGCGCGCTTAGACGCTCGTCAACTCCCCGCGCCGGGGTCGAGCTCCGCCTCTTTGAGCGTCGCGAGGAATGCTCGGAAGTAAATGACCATAGACCATAAGGTCAGCAGTACCGCTAAAGCGAGTAGGAACAAGCCGAGCAACCTCAATTCCTCACCCGCCGGTTTTGACGGATACCACAGCAATATGGGAATTGCCGTCATCTGCACGCCCGTTTTGAGTTTAGCAATTGAATTAACGGCGACCGAGGCCCGCTTGCCGAGCTGTGCCATCCACTCCCGGAGCGCGCTAATTACAATTTCGCGTCCAATGACTACCATCGCGGCCAAGGTGATGAAAACGTTATCCATGCGATGTAGCAGCAGAATGAGTGCCACCGACACCAGCAACTTATCCGCGACGGGGTCAAGAAAAGCACCAAACTGGGAAGTCTGCCCGAGACGCCGCGCCAGCCAGCCATCAAACCAATCTGTCACGCTGGCGACGATAAACACCACTGCCGCCCCCACCGTCGAAATCGGCTGGGGTAAGTAATAGCAAATCACCATCATCGGGATGGCGGCGACCCTCAGGGCGGTTAGCAAATTGGGAATGGTGAACGGCAAACAATATCCCCCTACTGTCCTGCTGATTCTGACACAGCCCGGCTCGTCTTGGGTCAGTCATTTATGGTGTGGAGGTGATCGTATATTGCATGGGCAATGGCGCCACTGATGCCCTTAATTTTTGCCAACTCCTCGACGCTGGCATTTTCAATCGCTTTGGCACTACCAAAATGACGGAGTAGATCCCTCCGGCGCTTTGCACCCACACCCGGGATATCCTCCAGCAGCGACTGTTTGCGTGCCTTCGCGCGCTGCCCGCGGTGACCGCTGATGGCGAAGCGATGCGCCTCATCTCTGATTTGCTGGATCAGATGTAGGCCAGGATGGTCACCCCGTAATCGCATTTCAGCGCCTGAATCCGCATCAATCAGGGTTTCGAAGCCAGCCTTCCTCGTGGTGCCTTTGGCTACACCCACTACCTTCACGCTGGTGATATCGTGCGTGGCGAGCACCTGGCGCGCCTGAGCCACCTGACCCTTGCCGCCGTCTATAAAGAGGATATCCGGCAACTGCCCTTCCCCCGAGGCGATACGTCGATAGCGTCTCTCCAACGCCTGCTGCATGGCGGCATAGTCATCGCCCGGCGCGATATCCTTGATATTGAACTTGCGGTAGTCCGCCTTACGGGCGCCGTTACTATCGAATACCACACAGGAAGCTACAGTGGCTTCACCTGAGCTGTGGCTGATGTCAAAGCATTCCATGCGTAATGGAATCGTCTCAAGATCAAGTGCTCGACGAAGCGACTCCAGCCGCCCGGCCATCGTCTGCTTGCCCGCCAAGAAAGAGCGCAGATTGTTCTGCGCATTTTGTGCTGCCATCTCTAACCATCTTGACCTGGCGTCCCGAACCTTGCGTTTAATCAGCACCTTGCGGCCAGACTGACTCGCCAGAGCATCCTCAAGTAATTCGGCGTCGGAAACAGCATGGCTGACAACAATCTCCTGCGGGATCTGTTGCTGACCCGAGAGATAAAATTGTGGCAAGAAAGCCTCGAGAATCGCTTCGGGCGACTCGTCGAGACGGACCTGAGGATAGTAGCTGCGACTGCCCAATACGCGCGCCTCACGCACAAACAGCACTTGCACACAGGCGTGCCCGTGCTCGGAAAAAACAGCCATCAGGTCGAGATCACCCCTCGCCCCTTCGATATTCTGGGTGGCTTGAACATTCTGCAATTGGGAGATCTGATCTCGAATCTCGGCTGCTTTTTCGTATTGCAGCTCAACTGCCGCGGCCTCCATCTCATCGGCCAGACGACTCATTAAATCCTGCGAACGACCATTGAGGAACAGGACCGACTTATCAATCTGCTCTTGATAGTCATCGTCAGAGACCAAACCCACGCAGGGGCCTGAGCAGCGGCCAATCTGGTACTGAAGGCACGGGCGGGACCGATTCCGAAAATAGCTATCCCGACACTGTCTTACCTTGAATACTTTTTGCATCAAATGCAGCGTCGATCGCACGGCCCCGGAACTGGGATACGGGCCAAAATAGGTGCCTTTGCGACGTTTGGCACCGCGATGAAAACTCAGTCGAGGCCACCGATCATCCGAAGACAAGTAAATATAGGGGTAGGACTTGTCGTCCTTGAGCAAAATATTATAGGGCGGCCGGTATTGCTTAATCAGGTTGTGCTCAAGCAGTAGCGCGTCGCGCTCGGTCGTGGTGACGGTGACTTCAATATTATTGATCCTCGCGACCAACGCCATCGTCTTGGCCGATAGGCCCGAGGCTCTAAAATAGCTGGTAACACGATTCTTCAGATTTTTCGCTTTGCCAACGTAGAGCAGCTCGCCCGATTGATCGAACATCTGATAAACCCCGGGCCGCGTGGTGAGTTGGGTCAAAAATGATTCAGCGTCAAACGCCGTCATGTCACAGACGCCTCTGCGGGGCTACCCAGCAACTGTGGCTCCAACTCCAAACGGATACCAAACGCCGCACTGACGCTACTGCGAATGTCGTCGGCCAGGGCAAGCCAAGGGATCGCCGACGTGGCGCCACACCCCACCAGCACCAACGCATGATCGTCAGAGACTTTCACACCATCCCGCTCTACGCCCCGCCATCCAAGGCGCTCGATCAGCCATGCAGCAGAGACCTTGACGAGCCCCTCAGGCGCGGGGAACACCGGCAACCCTGGCTCACTCTGGGCGAGCGCGTCGGCTTGGGCCCGACTCAGGAGGGGATTTTTAAAGAAACTACCCACGTTGGGGGTAACCATAGGATCGGGTAATCGCTCGCGTCGAATAGACATCACCGCCGCCAGCACGGCGTCGTGGGATAAAGGTGCGTCACTCAATCGTGCTCGCAGGCTGGGATAAGCCGCCTCAACGACCGCCTGTCGATCAAGGGCAAACTCCACCGCCGTGACAATCCAATGTGCGCCCTCTTCTCGCTTGAAAACACTGTCGCGGTAGGCGAACTGACAAGCTTCACGGGATAATTGCGCACGCCGACCCGTTAGCCGATCTGTTACATGCACCGTGCGAATCCACTGCGCCACCTCGACCCCATAGGCACCAATGTTTTGAATTGGGGCGGCGCCCACAGACCCCGGGATAAGCGCAAGGTTCGCCAACCCATGTAAGCCACGATGATGACACCACAATACAAAGTCATGCCAATTCTCCCCAGCGCCGACGCAGACAACCGCAAACCTGCCATCATCAGCGCGCAGTGAGCGGCCCTTAATGCCCATGTGTAACAACGTCCCGGGTATCACGGATTGCAACAACACGTTACTGCCACCGCCGAGCACATGAATGGCCCCCCTCGATTGGGCGTCACTCAGCGCGCTATCAAGTTCTGACGATGAGGTAACAGGCACAAGACGGGCTGTCGCTGTCAGCCCGAGGGTATTGAGTGCTGTCAGGTCACCATGAGCCGGCATAAGGTTAGCTGGTTGCGGCCAGGTGCTGTCGGATGGCAATAAGATCGTCCTCGGTATCGATGCCCGCCGGCACAGGCTCCGGTGCCACCTCAATCTGTATGAACGCGTTGTTCGCGAGCGCTCGCAGTTGCTCAAGAGACTCGCTTTGCTCCATCGGCGCCATGGGCCAGTCAACAAATCGGCTGAGAAACCCAGCGCGATAAGCATACAGACCCACGTGTCGATACATTGGAGCGGCGGGACCTCCCGGCCGATGAGCGGGTATTGGCGCGCGGGAAAAGTAAAGGGCCCTACCGTTATCACTGGCAACCACTTTGACGATCGATTCTAAGTGGGCATCCTTCCGATCGAGCGGTTCCATCAGCGTGGCCATGTCAGCTTCCGGATTCTCCTCGAGCATTGCGGCAACCCGACGGATATTCGCCGCGGGCATCAGGGGTTCATCACCTTGCAGGTTCACAACGATGTGCTCGTCGCTTAAATGCAATTGCCGCACCACCTCTGCCAACCGATCGGTACCAGAGGCATGATCCTCTCGCGTCATGGCCACCTCTGCACCGCGTCCGCTCATCTCCTCGGCTATACGCGAATCATCAGTCGCAACAATCACACGTGTCGCACCGGCCTGCACTGCCCGCTCCCACACCCAGGCGATCATCGGCTTGTCTAGTATTGGCAGGAGCGCTTTGCCGGGTAATCGGGTGGAACCATACCGAGCGGGGATGACAATATGAAACATCAATACCTCAGCCAATTATTCAATTCGCAGCCAGCGCCTGGGCCAACTTCGTCAACAAAGCCGTCGGCAGCCGGGTTTTGATTTCCACCACCCAGATCCGGTGACCCACATCACTCGCTTCCATGGCCTCCAACTTGACCGCATCCTTGGACGTGATCAATACCCGCTCGGTGGTCGCCTTTTTCAGCTGCTCTTGCGAGATAGCTGCGTGATCCGGCAGCGCGATGCCGGTAACGTCGAGGCCCAGGTCGCCAAGCATCTCAAAAAATTGGCCGGGCTGTCCCAACGCCGTCATTGCCGTGATCGGCTGACGACCCCACTGCGCACACCATTGTGCCCACGATAGCGAATTCCCCGTGGATAGCTGGCGCATTGATGCCACCTGGTACGCGAAGCATCTGTCAGGATCTTTGCTGTTGCGCTCCAACACCCAATCGACCAAAGCCAATCGGGACGCTGGCTCCCTCAGCGGACCGGCGGGAATGAGCCGCCCATTCCCCAAACCGCGCTCGGCATCGAGAACAACCACCTCGAGATCACGCGGCAATCCACTGTGCTGCAACCCATCATCAGACAGCACGACATCAACGTCGAACTGCTCGACCATCACGCGCAACGCTTGAACTCTGTCGCGACAAATAACGACTGGGCAATCAAGGCGACGCTGAATCTCCAAGGGCTCGTCGCCCACGTCTTCAGCGCTGTCGGCGCCAGATACCAGGTGCGCCTCTTTGCCTAGACGCCCTCGATAACCTCGACTGATCACGCCAATGGAGACGCCTTGATGGCGCAACCACTCGCCGAGCGCAATGAGAACGGGCGTCTTGCCAGTGCCGCCCACGGTAAGGCCACCGATCACCCACACCGCCACACCTGACGGTGTCGCCCCTTTCGGGGGGCGGCGAGAGGCCCTTCGGGCTACCTCCCATTCGACAAGCCGTGACAACGGAATCAAAAGCCACGCCAACCAGTGGTTTTCGTACCAGATACGATGCAGTAATCGCTCGAGCGAAGCCCTGAAGGCAGTCACGACCCGGCAAAGCCCTGCTGATAGAGGCTGCGGTAAAGCCCCTCTGATGCCATCAGTTCGGCGTGATTTCCTGTGGCGACTATCTTGCCCTTATCCATCACGACGATGAGATCCGCACGCTCGACAGTCGATAGACGATGGGCAATCACCAAGGTTGTGCGGCCGCTTGCCGCGGCATCAAGAGAGGCCTGAATGGCCGCCTCGGACTCATTATCAAGTGCCGACGTCGCCTCATCCAAAATCAATACCGGCGCGTCCTTTAATACCGCACGCGCAATCGCCAGCCGCTGGCGCTGGCCGCCGGACAAGCCGCCACCGCCATCACTCAACTTGGTATCCAGACCCTCGGGCAGCGCTTCAACAAACCCTCGAGCTTGTGCCACCTCCAGTGCGGCAAATATGGCGGCGTCGTCAATCTGATCCGATTGTCCGAACGCCACGTTCGCGCGGACCGTGTCACTGAACAACACGATGTTTTGAAAAACCACTGCCAACTGACGGCGGTAGTCGCTCAGACGCAACTCCCCTATGGGATGGCCGTCCAGCAAGATTCGCCCCGCATCGGGCGCGTAAAATCGACACAAGAGCTGTATGAGACTGGTTTTACCCGCCCCGGATCGCCCTACGAAGGCGACGAGACTACCCGCGGGAATATGCAAATCCAAGTCGTTCAGAGCGGGATTGTCGCTGCCGGGATAGGCGAAACTGACCCCGTCGAAAGTGAGCTCCCCGGCGGCGCGCGATAACGAGACCGTGCCGTCGTCCCTCTCCAGCGGCGTATCGATTTGAGTGAACAGATCCTCCGCAGCAGCAAGACCCCGTTGCACTACACTCTGCACATTGGTCAGTGTTCGAATAGGCTTGCCAAGCTGAGTCGCCGCCGCGATAAACGCGACCAGAGAACCTGCGGTAAATCCAGCCAGTATCTCTGGATCCAGTGCAAACCAAAACAGCGCGCCAAGGGCAAACGCCAGCACGATCTGGGCGATCGGCGTGGAAACCGCTTGAACAAAGGCGAGCTTCAAACTCTGGATCCGATTGAACTGACTCGCTGCTTCAAAACGCGCACTCTGTTGCTCTGTCGCCGCGAACATGCGGATCTCGTCAAAAGCGTGGACGCTCTCGTTACTGAGCTGGGTCACCTCCCCCATCGACTCCTGAATCCGGCGACTATAGCGCCGGAAGTGTTTGCTCACCGCCAACACAACGCCAGCGATCGCCGGCGCAATGGCGAAAAAGACCAATGTGAGCTTCCAGTTGAGATACAGCATATAGCTGATCAAGGCTATCACCGTCAGACCGTCTCTCAACATGGTTTTGAGCGCCTCTGAACATGCGCCGCTGACCTGCTCCACGTTAAAGGTCAATTTTGATACCAGCTCACCGTGGGAATACTGATCGATAGCTACCCTCGGCACCCGAATCAGCACATCGAACACCTGCGTTCTTAGTCGATGCACCACCCCGCGGGCGACGATATTCATGAAATAGTTTCCGAGGAAATAGCCGGCGGCGCGGATAAAGGCGAGCGCTATGGCGGCTATGGGAACCGCTACTCTGGCGTAGTCCAGCGCAGTCTGATCTCCTTGCGGCCACAGCCAATAGGAGATTTTGGACACCACGCCAATATCTATTTGAGCGGACTGACCCAAAGAGTCCAATAAAAACTGGGTGAGATCCGCGAGCAGTACATTCGCGCCGGAATAAACGACGAAGCCGAAGATGCTCAGCAAAAACGCGCCGCCATAATGAGCAACGTAAGTTAAAAGTCGCCGATAGAGCGCCCAGTCGCTGTCTCTGTGAGTCTCTGGTTTCAACGCACTCCTCGCTCAGTTTGGGGCTGGGTTGCTATCGTGAGCTGCTTCAAATTCAACTGTGATGCTACATCAAGTGCGGTCACAACATAGTGATGTGGGGTCATCGCGTCGGCGGACAAGGTCATTGGTATGTCACTATTGCCGCCGATTTGCCGCTGGATCGCTTCCCCGAGACCGGTGGGATCACTGGGCACCTGCTCTCCGTTTAACCGCATTTGCCCATCGGCATAGACAGTCAACAGCAAGGCTTCCTCAAGCGAGCCCGGCACACCCTTGGCCTCGGGTAAATTCACTGTCAATTGGGTGAAGTCTGAAAATCGACTGGACACCATAAAAAATATGAGCAGCAAAAAAACGACGTCAATGAGCGGCGTCAAGTTAATGGAAACGTCAGCGCGCAGCTGCCGTCTGAAGTTCACAAGTATTGCTCCGTCTGTTGCTTAGAGTGCAGCGCGTCCACGAGCTTGATTGCCTCTCGCTCAAGGCTCACCACCAACGATTCTACTCGCGCGGTGTAGTGGCGATGCATCACCAAACTCGGAATCGCTACGGCCAGCCCCGCAGCTGTGGTTAGCAAAGCCTCTGAAATGCCGCCCGCAAGCACGTTCGCGTTTCCTGTACCGTGGGCAGTGATATCAGCGAAGACACTGATCATGCCCAACACCGTACCCAACAGGCCAAGCAACGGCGTAACTGCAGCAATGGTGCCGAGGGCGCTAAGGTTTCGCTCTAAACTGTAAACGACGTGCGACGCTGCCTCACGAATACTTTCGCGCATCACGTCTCTGCCCTGATGTTGATTCACCAACCCAGCCGCCAGGATTTCACCCAAGAGCGACTCCGACCGCAACGACTTTAATTGCTGCGCGCTCATCCCATCGCGACGCAATTGCTGCCATACAAAGGCAAGCAGATGTGTTGGCGCGATCTTTTCAGTGTTAAGCGCAAAATGTCGTTCAATACAGATTGCGAGAGCGATGACCGAGCACGTCACAATCAGCGGCATGACCCAGCCACCTGCGGCCAGCAATTGATACACAGAACACCCTCCCTCTTACCGGCCAGTATACCGAGGCCCTGAGATCTACCCCACCGATGCTTTTGGCAGGTATTTACGGCAATTTGAGCCAGTATGGCGTGCGCTCTCCGCGCTGCCGAGTGAGGCTCAGCTGATGATCCGCGTTGAAATGAATTTGAATAGCCCCCGTCAAAGCCGTATTTAACGCGTTAACGCCCGGCATTTGACGCAGTCTCTCCAACACAACAGCGTGGGGATGCCCAAACCGATTGCCGCGACCCGCACTAATAAGCGCCCATTGGGGAGCGACCCACTTAAGTAGGGCATAACTACTCGATGAAGCACTACCATGGTGTGCGAGAACCAAGACATGCGAGGAAAGCGCGGCCCGCCAATATCGCACCACTTCACGCTCCCGCGCCGCAGACATATCTCCCAATACCAGCAATTGATGCCCGTTGACACTGAGCATAAAGCCACAGGATTGATCATTGGTATTCAAGGCGCCCTGCCCCGAACCATTAACCAACATGATCTCTACTGTGGCCCATCGCCAGCGCTCACCGTTCCTGCAAGGCTCACCGGCGAAACCCAGATGCCGCTTTATCGGCATGCGCTCTGACAAAAAAGATACGCCACCACTGTGGTCTCGATCGGCATGGCTGACCAACAACACATCGATGACGTCGATACCCCGAGATCTGAGGTAAGGCAGCAGTATTTTCTCCGCTTGGGTGAAGCCCCCGGGGTAACCATCCCCGGTGTCATAAAGCATAGTTTTTCCATGGGTCTCTATGACGATGGCAAGTCCCTGACCAACGTCGAGAAGCGTTACCACTGTCTCGCTGTCTGTTCTTGGCATTGCGAGCGCCAGTGCCATCGTCACCAGATAAGCCGCAACTGCGGACCGCCTGTGACTCATCCAGCAAAATGCACTCGCCAATCCCAAAATAAAGCCGGCCAAAGGTAAGGGCTGTCGCACCATCGTGCAAAAATCGCACGCTCCCAGCAGCCCAGTGGCAAAGGGCATCAAAAATTCCCAGAGCCAGACACTCAACTCCAGGAAGGCCGTTGAGACCGAGGGTAAAAACCCGCTCAATAACGCCCCGGCAAATCCCGCAGGCACCATAATCATGGTGACGGCAGGAACCATGACGATATTTGTCAGGATACCTAGCCAGCTCGCCTCGCCGAACCAAAAAAGCGTCAGCGGCGCCATCAGAAATACCAACTTGAGCTGCATCAACAACAGACCGGAGACGGAACGGCCATTGCTGGTGTCGGCCACCAAAATCCAGGTGGCCACGGCGCTCAGCCAAAAGCTGGGGCCCAGCGCTATGTGCGGTTCCCAGAGCAACATCACCGCCATGGCGAGTAGCAGTGAGCGTCGATTTTCGCTCGGCCACCCCAGAAGGTGCGGTACTTTAGCTGCGAGGAGCATCAAAAGCGCCCTTTGCGCCGGTAACGGTGCGCCAATCAGGAGCACATAAAGTCCCGAGACAGCTAAAACGCTCGCCGTCGCGAGGGTATCCGTGCCACGATCACGCGGCACCCGCCAAAGCCGGCGCGGAAGCTGAGCGATTTGCGCGACGAATCCAGCCAATAGCGCGATATGCAAGCCGCTGATAACGATCAAGTGCACGATGCCCAGTTGCTTCAGCTCCGACCAGAGTGGCTGTGAAATCCCCCGGGAGTCGCCCAAGAGTAAGGCTCGAAGAACAGCCCAACCCTCTCCCTCTCGCTGCGACCATTCATCGAGGAGCCGAAGACGAAAACGCTCCAGCCAATGACTCTGAGTGACTTGATCAAGTGGCCCCATCACGGTGGCGGCTGCATCCACGGTTCGGGCGGCCCAACGCGCCTGATCAGGGAGCGTGCCCGGATTTAATTGACTGCTGACGGACCTGAGTCGCATGGGTCCTGAAACCGTCGCGCCGTATCGCAAAGATTGATCCCATTGCGTGGCATCTAGGTGCTGACTAACCCGGATCCGTTTAGGGCCTTTACATTGATCATCTGACAGCCCCTGCACTACGAGCTCAGCTTGCACCCGCCAGCCTCCCCACACGGCGAGCTCAGTAGTTGGCAAGGTATCGATACGCCCCTTTATTATCAGGGTCTGACCAAGGCAGGCCCCAGGCAACCGGGTATCCAGCCAGAGAACCCCATTGACCGCACCAACAATCAAACCAAGCAGCGCCCATGCCATCGCCACCTGTCGCAAACGCCACAGCGCTGGCAAAAGCACAGCGACCATCAATCCCCAGCGAGGGTCAGGAAGGGCAAGACTCATCAGAATTCCCGCCATCATGGCCAGGAGATCTTTGGTTCTGAGAGCGCCCACGGAGTCACGCTGGTGGTCGAAAGTTCTCAGGCGGCGCACACTGGAGAGACTCGTCTTGACGAGGCCTCATTGGAGCGGGAGTCTCCTCTTACGCCAACATCACTGGTCAAATCGGAGCGCCAAAAGATTAAGATAGGCGTCTTGTATTGACCTGGATGCCAGACCGGACAAATGCTCAAGAAACGCCTCAGCAAATGGATCCCAACGCCGGGAAAGTTGCGACAGCACCAATCGCTGAAAATCTTTGGCAGTTGGACCGAGGAAACTCGGCTATGGCAACTTAGTCGCCACAGCGCGGCGAAGGCATTTGCCATAGGCCTCTACTGCGCAATGCTGCCGATCCCCGGACAGATGTTCATCGCTGTGGCCCTGGCAATCATCTTTACTGCCAATCTGCCCCTGAGCTTCGCGCTGATCTTCATCACAAACCCCCTGACAATGCCCGCCATTTTTTACGGTGCCTACAAGTTGGGGGCATGGCTCATGGGGACTCACCCGATAGAAGTCGAGTTCGAGGCCTCGTGGACCTGGTTTACCCAGAGCCTTGAGGAAATCTGGGTACCACTGGTAGTGGGCTCCCAAGTCTTGGGTGTCCTTTTCGCGCTGCTCGGCTACCTCTTGATCGATAGGCTTTGGCGCGCCGCGATCCAGCGACAATGGCTGGCGCGAAAGCGCCGTCGTGGTCAGTGACTCAAGGTGTCGGCAAGGGGCAGCTTCGAGGCACGGAGTGCGGGAATGGACGCCGCCAGAATCGATAAAATAATCGCGATAGCGCCGGTAGAAACAAAATCCTGCCACCGCATATCCACCGGAACGAAGGACAGCGGGTAGACGTCGGTCTGCAAAAGTGGGATACCCAAAAATCGCTCCAAGAGCTGTGCTGCTTCGGGAGTGTTCCCCGCAAATATCCAACCAAGACCGGCTCCGATCGCAGCGCCTACTGCGCCGATGACTGCGCCCTGTAGAAAAAATATCGCGACAATGTCGCGTCGCACAGCCCCCATCGTCATCAGCATGGCGACAATTTTTCGCCGATCCGTGACCACCAACATCAGTGACGACACCACATTAAAAGCGGCAACAAAAATGACCGTGAACAAAATCAGGCCAATCAGATCACGGGATAACTGGATTGCCGAGTACAAGTTGCCATGGGTCGCCCGCCAATCGGTCACGCGGAAAGTCGACGGCACCATTTGCATCACGTCCCACCGCCACTGCGAGGCAGCAAAGACATCAACTAATTCAATCGCGATACTCTCGGCACCCTGGGACGCCGATGCCGCAACCGGCAGCGCACGTCGATGGATCATCGCCAGCGTTTCATCCAATTCGGTACCTGAGCTCAATAACGCGCGGAGGGACACCGTCAGCGACGAATAGCGATTACCCGCTTTCGCTGGAATGACAAAGGTCACCGCGTCACCGATGGTCAGCCCAAGCCGTGCGGCCAATGCCTTACCCAGAATGAGATCCCGCTCACTCATTTCGGCCAAATCGGGCTCCATCAGGGCCGCGTAATGACCCAGACCATCATCATCCATCGCCATTAACTGTGTCGCGAATACTTCTCGTCCGCGCAATAGCAAAGCATCCATCGCCCTGAAAAGCCGAACACTTGCTACCTCGGGCTGCTGAGATAAAGCGCCTGCTAAGACTGGCCACTCCTCGGATTCAGGTGGCCCGGTGACGAGAATATGGGGCACCAGAGAGAGAATGCGCTCCCGCATCTCCCGATCAAAGCCATTCATCACCGACTGGACAGTCAAAAGCAAAGCAATGGCCAGCGCCATGCCGAGAATAGACACCTTGGATAGAAACGCAGACAGCCCGCGCCCGGGATCCAGCGCCTGCCTCAGAGCAATCATCAAGCGCAAGCGCCAGGACACTACCGGTTCTCCAGACGACCTGACAGCAATGTCAGCTGACGGTCCATCCGCTGTGCGATACCAGGATCGTGTGTGACTACAACGAAAGCGGTTTTGAACTGGCGCAAAGCCTGCATCGCCTCCAATACCTGCTCTGCTGTTGCCGGGTCCAGATTCCCTGTGGGTTCGTCCATTAATACGCAGGAGGGTTCATTGATCAGTGCCCGTGCGATGGCCACGCGTTGCCTTTCGCCGCCTGACAAAGCTGCAGGCCGATGACTGACTCTCTGGGACAAACCCAGTCGCTCCAGAAGATCTTTGGCGCGCGCCTCAGCCGCGGACTTGGACAACCCCCCGATTCGCGCCGGCATTGCCACATTCTCCAACGCGGAGAATTCAGGCAATAGGTGATGCATTTGAAACACAAAGCCCAGATTTCGGTTGCGCCACACACTGCGCTCGCGCTCATTCATATCGCCAAAACGACGTCCCGACACCGCCACCTCACCCGCCGTTGGCGCATCGAGTCCACCGAGCAAATTCAACAGCGTCGATTTACCCGAGCCAGAGGCACCGACAATGGCCAGCCAATCTCCGCTCATAACGGTGAGGTCGAGTCCCGACAGGACAACGATATCCTGCCGCCCGTCGCTGTAGCGCTTCACTACGTCGCGGGCTGAAAGCACAGGACTGTCAGACATAGTTGAGCGCCTCCGCCGCGGGAATTCGGGCTGCGCGCCAAGCAGGATACACACTCGCGATAACGCTCAACACCAATGCGGTCGCCACTACGGCCCGGACATCGGCCCACATGAGCTGGGCCGGCAGGCCAGCGATGTAATAAACCGATGGATCAAACAGCACCCAACCCAGCGTACGCTCAAGCCACATTGATAATTCGGCTACCGAGAGTGACAGCCAAATGCCCAGCGACGCACCCACAAAAATACCGACCGTCGCCAGCATCAATCCGTGCCCTAAAAAAACAGTCAACAGGCGGTGTGAAGATAGGCCCAACACCTGCAGAATCGCAATATCAGATCTCTTCTCTGTCACCGACATGGTCAGCATGGAGATCAAGTTAAACGCCGCCACGAGAATAACGGAAGTGAGCAACACACCCACGGTCAGCTTCTCCATTCTGATCGCAGTGAATAGCGACCCTTGCGAATCGCGCCAGTCAGTCACGCTACTGTGGCCCGGACTCAAAGACGCCATGAAGGTCGTTGCCTCTTGAAGCTGCTCCCTGTCGCGCACGCGCGCCTGAATACCAACTTGCCCCGCTGCCGCAAATAAGCGTTGCGCGGTCGCAAAAGAGACAAACCCCTCAAAGGCGTCAGGCTGAGCACCGACCTCAAAAATCCCGGATACGCGCAATGTACGTAGCGCAGGAAACACGCCCAGTGGTGTCATGGTCAGCCTCGGCAGTACAACCTCGACTTCATCGCCGACTCCCACTCCGAGTAATCGCGCCGCATCGGCACCTAAAATCACCGTAAATGGCTGCTCAAAAATCGCCTCGACGGTACCGGCGATTAAATGCCCCTCGAGTGAGGCAACCCGCGTGAGGCCAGCTTCAGGGGCGCCCGTAAGCTTGATGCCACGATTGCGATCACCGCGACGCATGAGGACCGTGCCTCGATGCATGATGCTCGCCGCCACTACATCAGGATGAGTCTCCACCTGGCTGGACAGACTTAGCAACGTTGCCTGAGGTAGCGGACCTGCCTCTAAAACCAAGTCTGGCGCAATAGACAAGAGTCGCTGGCGTAGCTCCAATGCGAAGCCATTCATTACCGAGAGAACAACGATCAGCGTAGCGACCCCAAGCATCATGCCTAAAAGTGATGCCAGTGCTACGAACCGTGTGAAGCGACGCTGCCCACCTCCCAGCGTGAAGCGCAGCATGAGTTCAAACAGAAGTTGCACAGCCGTTACCGCACTATTTGCGGAAACCTACCCCGCAGTGCCGGGCGCATTCTCAACGATCTGACGCCCGTGGATCATATTCCCGCACCGTGGCTGGCGCAGAGGCGGCATCGCAGCGCTGCGGGTTACCACCGCATATCTCGCATTCCTGATCGATACCAACCGCACCCAGCCCACCACATGACCCGGTGATCGGTGGCCGACCAAAAATGACCCCGACGGACATGACAGTAACCACCATCACAAAAACGACAAGAGCGATTATAAATGTCATAGCGTTCCTCGCGCTCTTCTGGCAATCATTGGCGATCGTCGAGCAATAGTGGCTTCATAGCGCGGCTGGCCACCGACTCAGTGCGGTCACCTACTTGGGTAATGACGTAAACCGCAAGACCGCGCGCTTCCGCCATCGCCATCGCCTCTGCTGACCCCATGACTGTCAACGCCGTCGCCCACGCGTCCGCCATCATCGCAGAGCCATGAACAACTGTCACGGACACCACGTCATGACGAACCGGATAACCGGTTCGTGGGTCAATGAGATGAGAGTAGCGATCTCCTTCATGTTCAAAAAAATTGCGGTAGTCTCCCGAGGTGGCAACCCCAGTATCCTCGAGCACGAGCGCGGCCTGCACCCCACCGCGCGCACCCGGTTCCGGTCGCTCTATGGCTATCCGCCAAGCGTCGCCCCTCGGACTCTGGCCACGAACGCGAACTTCGCCGCCGATCTCGAGCATATAGTGCGCGACACCCAATTCATCGAGGGCATCTGCCGCGAGATCGACCGCGTAACCCTTGGCCAATGAGGAGAAATCCAGCGCAACACCGGGCATCGTCTTGCTCAGAAGCCTGGTCTCGGGCTGCCACGCCAAATGATTCGAGCCCACCCTGCCCAATACCGCAGCGATATCGGCCTCAACAGGAAACCGCTTGGGACCGCCCGGGCCAAACCCCCAAAGATCGGATAATGGGCTTACCGTGACATCATAGGCACCATCGGTGACCTCACCCAACGCCAATGCGGCCGAGAGCACGTAGGCAAAATCCCAGTCCACTTCCATGGGGGTGTCGACAGCTTGGGCATTAAAAGTACTAATCAAACTGCTCGTATCATAGTGGTTCATGCTTTCGTTAACGATGTTGAAAGCAGTTTCCACGCTGTCTTGAACATCGACACTCGTTACATCAACCGGCGCCCCCAGATAGGTCAGCGACCACGTTGTGCCGAACACTTGCCCAGCAATCTGCACTGGGCGGTCGGCTTCGCTGCACGCGACCACACAGCAAAAGGCCAGCACAAGTGCTGGCCCCCTGATGGCGCTGAGCCGAAACGACGTCATCCGCCAAAGTCATCCAAGAAAATGTTTTCGCGCTCCACCCCAAGATCAAGCAGCATATTGATCACTGCCGAATTCATCATCGGCGGGCCGCACATGTAGTACTCGCAATCCTCCGGCGCCGGGTGATCCTTGAGATATTGCTCATAGAGTACTTGATGAATGAAGCCGGTCAGTCCCTCCCAGTTGTCTTCGGGCTGCGGGTCGGACAACGCGACGTGCCACTCGAAGTTATCATTCTCTGCGTCCAGCCCGTCGTAGTCTTCTACATAAAACATTTCGCGGAGCGATCTCGCGCCGTACCAAAAGCTGATCTTGCGCTTGGAGTTAAGGCGCTTGAGCTGATCGAACAAATGAGAGCGCATGGGCGCCATGCCAGCGCCGCCTCCGATGAAGACCATTTCGTTATCGGTTTCCTTGGCGAAGAACTCTCCAAAGGGACCGTAAACATTGACCTTGTCGCCCGGTTTCAGGTTGAACGCCCAACTGGACATGATCCCAGCAGGAATCCCCTGGCTTCCCGGCGGCGGCGTTGCGATTCGAATGTTGAATTTAACAATACCCTTTTCTTCCGGGTAATTCGCCATGGAGTAGGCTCTGATTGTTGTGTCGGCACACGCGGACTCGAGATTGAAAAACCCAAACCGCTCCCAGTCACCGCGATACTCTTCTTCGACATCAAAGTCGCTGTATTTCACAGCGTGCGGAGGGCACTCCAGCTGAACGTAGCCGCCCGCTCGAAAATCGACGCTTTCGCCCTCGGGTAACTTAAGCACCAATTCCTTGATGAATGTCGCCACATTCTCGTTTGACAGGACCTCACATTCCCACTGCTTTACGCCGAAGACCTCGTCGGGAACCTGAATCTTGAGGTCTTGCTTGACCGGTGTCTGGCAAGAGAGCCGCCAGCCCTCACCGGCCTCACGACGCGTGAAGTGTGCCTCCTCGGTAGGCAACATCGCGCCGCCGCCCTCCTGAACCACGCACTTGCATTGAGCACAGGTGCCGCCACCGCCGCATGCACTTGCCAAAAACAAGTTGGCATCCGCAAGGGTCTGCAACAGCTTACCGCCGGCCGGCACCTCGATGGTGCGCTCACCGTTGATTTCGATACTGATATTGCCACTCGAAACCAAACGGCTACGGGCGGCAATAATAATCATCACCAGCGCGAGTATGATCGCAGTGAACATGCCAGCACCATAAACGATCGTCATATCCATTCGGTGTTTTCTCTCTCTTCAATTCCGGACTAAATATCGATTCCGCCGAAAGACATGAAACCCAGCGACATCAATCCCACCGTGATAAAGGTAATCCCCAAGCCCTGCAAACCGTCCGGGACATCACTGTATTTTAGCTTCTCACGGATCCCGGCCAGCGCAACGATTGCCAATGCCCACCCTATGCCAGAGCCCGCGCCAAACACCGCGCTCTCAGCAAAGGTAAGGCTACGCTCGACCATCAGTAGCGATGCTCCCAATATGGCGCAATTCACGGTAATCAGCGGCAGAAATACCCCCAGCGTGGCGTACAGCGCAGGGACGTACTTGTCGAGGAACATTTCGAGAATCTGAACCAATGCAGCGATAACAGCGATGTAGCTCAACAACCCGAGAAAGCTGAGATCCACGTCGGGCAACCCGGCCCAGGCCAGCGCGCCATCTGCCAACAGGTTCTGATAGATCAAATTATTAACCGGCACTGTGATCGCCAACACCACGACGACCGCTACGCCCAAACCCGCCGCCGTCTGAATTTTCTTGGAGACAGCCAGAAAAGTGCACATACCCAGAAAAAATGACAGCGCCATGTTCTCAATGAAAATCGCTCGGACAAAAAGGCTGAGATAGTGTTCCATCAGGCGCTCTCCTCCGCTGCGTTATGGTGGGCGATCTTGAACTCCGGGGACTCCACCTGCTCAGTATTAAACGATCTGATCGCCCAGATCAGCAGTCCAATCAAAAAGAAGGCGCTCGGCGGCAACAGCAGCAATCCATTCGCCTGATACCAGCCACCCTCGGTGACCAGCGGTAAGATTTCGACTCCGAACAACTTGCCAGTGCCGAATAACTCTCTGAAGGTTGCCACCACCAACAAAACAAATGAATAACCGAGGCCGTTACCAATACCGTCAATAAAGCTCGGCACGGGTGGGTTCTTCATCGCAAACGCCTCCGCGCGGCCCATCACAATGCAGTTAGTGATGATCAACCCGACAAAAACTGACAGCTGTTTGGAGATGTCGTAGGCCACTGCCTTCAGAACTTGATCGACCACAATCACCAGAGACGCAATGATGGTCATCTGAACAATGATGCGAATACTCGAGGGAATGAACTGCCGAATGCTGGAGATAAAAAAACTGGAGAACGCGGTGACTAGCGTCAACGCAATACACATCACCACGGTCACCCTAAGGGACGTGGTGACCGCCAGGGCAGAACAGATACCCAGGATCTGCAGTGCAATCGGATTATTCTTGAAGATAGGATCTGCGAGGGTATCGCGCATGCTCATGAGACTTCTCCCTGCCGCAAGTTATCCAGCAGCGGCTTGAACCCCTGCTCTCCCAACCAGTAGCGCACAAGATTATTGACGCCCTTAGTCGTCAGCGTCGCGCCGGACAAGCCGTCGACCTGCCACTGCTGCTGGGCTGATCCCGCCGACACCGCGCCTTTAAGCACCTCAATCGCCACCTGATCAGCCTGGTACACCTGCTTACCCGGCCATATTGCTTTCCATCGCGGGTTATCCACTTCGCCACCCAACCCGGGCGTCTCGCCGTGTTCGTAAAAACCCAACCCGGCGATGGTGTTGCCGTCGGCCTCCAAGGCCATAAATCCGTACAAAGTTGACCAAAGCCCATAGCCCCGAATGGGCAGAATAATTTTATCGAGATCGCCCTCGGCACCCCGCACCAAATAAACCAGCGCCTGATGCTCCCTGCGCACCAGCTTTGCGGGATCCTGTTCACCGGGAATCGCCCGCGACTGCTCGGGATCCTTAGCCGCCTCTCGCTGATCAAAAGTTGCCGGATCAATATCGTCCACGAATACGCCGGCATCGAGGTCGACCACTCGGGTCTCAACTTGCTCAAATTGCTCCTCGACCGAGAGCGCGGGGTCAAGCAGACCTGCGGCCATCAATATGTTGCGCTTCAAGTCCCGCGTTTTATTGGCCTCTTGCGCCGGTTTTAAAACCACCGCCGCAGCAGACACCACAACGGAGCAAACCAAACACAGTCCGAGGGCAACAGTCAGGACCCGCCCAAGACCCTCTCCATTAGCTGACACGAGCTAGCCTCCTCTTGATGTTGGCGCTCACCGCAAAGTGATCGAACAGCGGAGCGAATAAGTTGGCAAATAGAATCGCCAACATCATGCCCTCAGGGAACGCGGGATTCACGACACGGATCAAAACACACATGACGCCGATCAAAATACCGTAAGCCCAACGACCCGAGTGCGTCATCGCTGCCGACACAGGATCAGTCGCCATGAAAAATGCGCCAAAGGCAAAGCCGCCAACCACCATGTGCCAGTGCCAGGGCATTGCAAAGGCGGGGTTGGAATCAGAACCGACGGTGTTAAGCAGCAGACTGAATGCGATCATGCCGGCGAAACAGCCTGCCACGACCCGCCAGGAGGCGATGCCCTGCACAATAAGAAAGATGCCCCCGATCATGATCATGAGCGTTGAAGTCTCGCCAATTGAGCCGGGAATCGCGCCGACAAATGCGTCCCACCAGGTATAGGCTTGTGCAAGGCCGGGCATCCCCTCGGCAGCCACGATCCCCAGTGGCGTCGCGCCGGAGTAGCCATCGACAGCCGTCCATACCGCATCACCCGAAATTTGCGCTGGATAAGCAAAATAGAGAAAGGCTCGACCGGTCAATGCGGGGTTCAGGAAGTTTTTCCCGGTACCACCGAAGACCTCTTTGCCGATAACCACGCCAAAACTGATGCCCAGTGCAGCCTGCCATAAGGGCAAGTCAGGGGGGAGCGTCAGTGTAAATAGGATAGAGGTTACAAAGAAGCCTTCGTTGACTTCGTGACCTCGGCGCATGGCGAACAGCACTTCCCAAAAGCCGCCAACGGCGAAGGTCACCAGATACAGCGGCAGAAAATGCACCAAACCGTAGAGCATGTTATGCCAGCCGTTGCTGGCATCGTGGCCTCCGAGTGCCGCAACAATGCCGCCGCGCCATCCGTCCAACACCCCACCCGAGAGCGCCAACACCTCGTTGGCCTGCACCCCAATGTTATACATGCCATAAAACATTGCGGGGAACGTCGCGAACCATACGGTGATCATGATCCGCTTCAAATCGACACCATCGCGCACATGCGCATTCGCGCGCGTCACGCTGGCGGGAGAATAAAAAATCGTGTCGACCGCCTCATACAGCGCGTACCATTTCTCGAAGCGGCCGCCGGGTTTGAAGTGCGGTTCCATTGCGTCGAGTTGTTGTCGCAATCCCATTTGTCAGCCTTCCTTCTCAATGCGCGTGAGGTTATCTCTCAGGATCTCGCCATATTCATATTTACCGGGACATACATAGGTGCAGAGCGCGAGGTCCTCCTCATCTAGCTCCAAACAACCCAGCGCTTGCGCAGTTTCTGTGTCGCCCACCAGCAACGCACGCAAAAGCTGCGTGGGCAGAATGTCTAGCGGCATGACCCTCTCGTAGGCGCCCACCGGCACCATGGCACGCTCAGAGCCATTGGTCGTAGTCGACATAGCGACAGGTTTGAGCCCGAACCAGCTTGACAGGTAAATCCCCAGCACAGAGTGCTTATTGACCCCCGGTGAGAGCCACCCGAACAAAGCACGCTGTCTGCCCTCTGGTAGCACAGACACCTGCTGGTGATAGCGCCCCAAATAAGCTGTATCTGACTGCACGCCCCTCCCGCCCAAAACCGACCCAGATATTAGGCGGGTTTCGCCGCCTTCCCGCTCCCCTGCCACCAATGCCTGCAAATCCGCTCCCAATCGGCTCAACACCAGCCTGGGACGGCTCACAGATGGCCCGGCGAGGGCAATCACTCGATCGGTAAACAGTGCGCCATCAAGGAACAAACGTCCCACAGCAATCACGTCCTGATAGCCAATGGTCCACGCGATTTTTGACAGAGATGCACCCATCAAAAAATGGACATGCGTACCCGCGAGACCGGCGGGGTGCGGACCGGCAAAATCATGGCGAGTGACGCGCTCGTGACCAGACTGGGGTATCTCGGCATCGGGTGCGGCACATAAATAGACAGGGCATCCCACCATCCGGGCAAGTAATTCCTGTCCAAGTGCGAAAGCCTCGGGCTCACGCGCAATCACCTGTGCCGGATCCGGCGCATGGGGGTGAGTGTCGATCGCCGTAATAAATAAACCGGCCGGTGTGGACGCCGGGTCCGCCACGCGACCGAAGGGCCTAGCCCGCAGCGCTGTCCACTGCCCCGAGAGTAACAATTGCTCTCTGATCACATCAGCAGAGAGTGATCTGGCCTGATCGACCGAGTATTGCTGAAACGCCACGGCCTCGTCGTTATCGACGTCGACGACGATGGACTGAAAGGCGCGCTTAGCCCCCCTGTTGATCGCCGTCACCTGACCGCCTGCGGGGGCGGTGTACCTGACACCCTCACACTTTTTATCCGTGAATAGCAGATCACCGCGTCTGACTCTGTCCCCCACCTGCACCGCCATGGTGGGCTTCATGCCGTGATAGTCCGGTCCAACCAGCGCAACCGCGCGACAGCTGAGGGAGGTATCGATCTCTGTCGAGGGCGCTCCCGCCAGTGGTAGCGTCAAACCGCGTTTGATTTTTATCATCTCAATGCTCATCTGCCATACCGAGCTGTGGGCCGAGAGATGCCACGAGTTACACCGCCGCCCGAACAAGGGCAACGCTCACTCATGTCATTTCGGGGTAAGACCCCCCAGACGGTGGTACGTCTACTGTAGGACCGGGGGCTTCTGATGGCCGGGCCCAGTGGGCTCTCATCGGTCGCGGCTATTCTATTCGACTTGGCCGATCAAGGCCAACCCGGGCGCGTGACCTTTCGCGTTAAGTCGGAAAAACGCCGTTGGCGGGATAGGTTTGGTAGCGAATGCCCGCCATACGCTCCAATACGCGGTAAACCTGGCAGCTGTATCCATACTCGTTGTCGTACCAGAGGTACAAAACCGCCTGATTACCGTTGACGATGGTGGCTTTTGCGTCAAAAACACAGGCAGAGCGTGAGCCAACGAAGTCGCTGGAGACCACTTCCGGGGAATTGGAGTAGTCAATCTGCTTCTTCATGTTGGAGTGAAGTGCCGTCTCCCGCATAAATTCATTCAGCAGGTCCCGGGTGGTCGGTTTGACCAGCGTCAGATTGAGGATCGCCATGGAGACATTCGGGGTGGGAACGCGGATAGCATTGCCGGTCAGCTTCCCCTCCAGGTTGGGCAGCACTTTGGCCACCGCTTTGGCTGCGCCCGTTTCGGTGAGCACCATATTTAGCGGCGCGCTCCGGCCTCGACGCTCCGCCTTGTGATAATTATCGATCAGGTTTTGATCGTTGGTGTAGGCGTGCACGGTCTCGACATGTCCAGCAACAATCCCGTATTCGTCATCCGCCGCCTTCAGCACCGGCACGATCGCATTGGTCGTGCATGACGCGGCCGACAGAATCTGGTCGTTCTGTTGAATATCCTGATCGTTGATGCCCGCAACGATGTTCTTGATATCTCCCTTACCCGGGGCGGTCAAAATGACCTTCGCGACGCCCTTGGCCTTGAGGTGTCGCGACAATCCCTCCCGATCTCGCCAGGCGCCGGTATTGTCAACCACAATGCAACGGTCGATACCGTAGGCCGTGTAATCAATGTCCTCTGGCGCGTCGGCATAAATCACCTTTACCTCGTTGCCATTGGCGACAAAAGACTGGCGCTCCTCATCGACCCTGATCGTCCCCTGAAATACGCCGTGAACCGAGTCCCGACGCAACAGGCTGGCTCTTTTCAACAGGTCATCCTCTGCGTTGCCGCGGCGCACCACCACGGCGCGTAAACGCAAGCTGTCGCCCCCGTCGGTTTTGGCGATAAGGATTCTCGCCATCAAGCGTCCAATGCGCCCGAATCCATAAAGCACCACGTCAACCGGGGCATCAACCGGTTTATGCGTTGAACCAATCAGATAATCGAGCTCCTGTGACACATACTGCTCAATCGAGAGGCCCGCGCCGGCGCCTTTATCAAAATAGGCGACCGCCAGCCGTCCGATATCCAAATGGCAGGGTCCTAGGTCCAGCGAACTGACGGCATTGAGGACCGGTGTCGTCTCGAATTCCGACAGCTCGTTGTCCTCCATTTGCCGCACCCAGCGGTGGCTTTTCATGATGTCCAGCACCGACTGATTGACCAGCGAGCGGCCATAAATATAGCTCTTGACGTTGCGCTCCCGGGATAGCTGGCCCACCACCGGGATCATCGACTCCGCTAGCGCCTCTCGCTGCTTCCAATCGGCAAAATAGTCATCAGGTCTCGGACGTTTACGTTCTTCAGTCACGGGGGCTCCTTGGCGTGATTTTGCGGCGATTAAGCATGGACTCCTCGCGAGACGGTGTCCGCTTAGGCACTTGGCGGGCGATATTATCAATTCGCACCTCGCCGTAGGCAACCGTAAAAGCACTATTGCCATGGTTGTCGAATGCCGCGACGCCTACAATAGGCGTTCGATGCTAGGCCTGCGACATGTTTAAAGATCGCTTAACAAACACTTCTTGGCCCCTCAAGGCGGGCTCACGAACCGCGCTGGGGCCCCTGCCCGGCTCCGCCAGTTCGGCGGTGATCGGGGAGTTGGCGGCGACCGATCGACCACTCATCGTTCTGGTGCCGACCTCTACCGACGCACAGATTCTCGCTCGGGAACTACCCCTGTTTATGTCACCGGATATACCGGTGCTCACCCTACCCGACTGGGAAACACTACCCTACGACCACTTCTCGCCCCATCAGGATATTGTGTCCCAGCGTTTACGGACGTTTTACGAACTCCCCAAACTCTCCTCAGGCGTCGTTATATTGCCCATCACCACGGCCATGTTGCGTACCCCTCCACGCTATTTTATCGAGGGCAACACCCTAGACCTGAACACGGGAGACCAGTTTGATCTGGAGCGCTTTACCACCAGTTTGACACTCAATGGTTACCACGCGGTAGAGACGGTGATGGAGCACGGCGAGTTCGCCGTTAGGGGTGCACTTCTCGATGTCTTCCCGATGGGAAGTGCGGCACCCTACCGCATTGACCTGTTTGATAACGAGGTTGAAACGCTACGCACTTTTGACCCCGAAACGCAGCGCACCATTGACCAGGTCCCGCGCATCAAGCTAATGCCGGCGAGAGAGTTCCCGGTCAATTCAGAGGCAATCCGTCGTTTTCAGATGGCGTGGTATGACGCTTTTGATGGCGACGCTGATCTTTGCCCCATCTTCAGTGAAGTCAGCGCAGGTCGCGTGCCCGGTGGCGCGGAATACTATTTGCCCCTGTTTTTTGAACACTGCGGCTCAGTTTTTGACTACTTACCAGAGCACGCTGCCGTCACCACCATGGGCGATCATTACTCAGCTGCACAGCGCTACTGGGCAGAAGTGACCGCACGGTACGAAGAGTACGGCATTGATCCCAGGCGCCCACTGCTGTCACCCAGGCGAGGGTTCCTCGCCGTAGAGGAGCTTTACGAGAAACTCGGTCACCATGCCGTACTTGAACTCAAGACTACCGAGCATGCACCCGCTCACATCGCGACCGACTTCAAGTCACCGCCGGTGCTCACTGGCACCGGGGGAGCGGAAGGCTATCGAGATGTGTTGAGTCGATTTATCGGGGACCACCAGGGTCCCGTGCTTTTATGTGCCGAGAGTGCGGGCCGCAGGGAGATTTTGCTCGAAACGCTTGCCAAAGCGGATTTACAGCCCGAGCCCGTCGCTAATTGGCATGATTTTGTCGGGCGGAAAATTCATTTTGGAATTACCGTCGCTCCCGTCGATCGCGGGCTCTACACAGGCACAGGCTCACCGACACTGATCTGTGAATCGCAATTATTTGGCCAGCGCGTTGCCCAGCGGAGAAGGCGCACAACACGCACCGAGACTGACACGGACGCCATTATCCGCGACCTTACCGAACTGCGCGTGGGCTTACCCGTGGTTCACATTGAACACGGCGTGGGGCGCTATCTGGGCTTACAGGTACTGCAGATAGAGGGGGACGATGCTGAGTTCCTGCTGCTGGAGTATGCGGAAAACAACAAACTTTACGTGCCGGTGGGGTCGCTGCACCTGATCAGTCGCTATACCGCCGGCGATCCCGACACCGCACCACTCCATCGGCTCGGAAGTGATCAGTGGGATAAGGCACGAAAAAAAGCACAGCAGCGAGCCGCAGATGTCGCGGCTCAACTTCTCGAGGTCTACGCGCGGCGAGAATCGCGCACAGGACACGCTCACACCCTGGACACCCATAAATGGGAGCGCTTTTGCGAAGCTTTCCCCTTCGAGGAAACGCCTGATCAGGCCGCCGCAATACAGGCTGTTCGAGAGGACATGTGCGCGCCCAAGGTCATGGATCGTCTGGTCTGCGGCGACGTGGGCTTTGGCAAAACAGAGGTCGCTATGCGGGCAGCGTTCATCGCTGCACAAAATGGCAGGCAGACGGCCGTGTTGGTACCCACCACCCTGCTAGCCAATCAGCATCACGCAAACTTTCGCGATCGGTTTGCCGATTGGCCGTACACCATAGAAGTGGTCTCCCGGTTTAAGTCGGCGAAGGATCTACAAAACATTATCGAGCGCGTCCGCACCGGAAAAATCGATATTCTGGTGGGCACCCATAAGCTGCTGCAGAGTGACTTCGGCTTTCATGATCTGGGGCTTTTGATTATTGATGAGGAGCATCGCTTCGGGGTAAAGCAAAAGGAAGCCATCAAGGCATTGCGCGCGGAAGTCGACATACTGACGATGACCGCAACACCGATCCCACGAACCCTTAACATGGCACTGGGTGGCCTCCGCGATTTGTCGATTATCGCGACGCCTCCGGCGCGACGGCTCTCCATCAAAACCTTTGTTCGAGAGCACAGTATCGCGCTGGTAAAAGAGGCGGTGCTGAGAGAGACGCTGCGGGGCGGTCAGGTTTTCTACCTGCACAATGAAGTCAGAACCATCGAGGAAACCGCGCGCAAACTGGGTGAGCTGCTTCCCGAGTTGTCGATTGGCGTGGCTCACGGCCAGTTACGCGAACAGGCCCTTGAGCGCGTCATGAAGGATTTCTATCACCAACAACACCATATATTGGTGTGCTCAACCATCATTGAAACGGGAATCGACATTCCCAACGCCAACACCATCATCATAGAGCGCGCCGACCGCTTTGGATTGGCACAGTTACATCAGCTCCGGGGGCGCGTCGGCCGATCCCACCACCAGGCCTACGCTTACTTACTGAGCCCACCACGAAGCGTTATCACAAACGACGCACAGAAAAGACTCGATGCGATCGAGGCCGCGGATGACCTCGGCGCTGGCTACCAGCTGGCATCCCACGACATGGAGATCCGCGGCGCGGGCGAGCTGCTGGGTGCCGAGCAATCCGGGCAGATACACCAGGTGGGCTTTTCTCTCTATTTAGAAATGCTGGACAGCGCGGTGTCAGCGCTTAGGAGAGGCGAGATTCCAGACATCGATCAACCGCTCGACAGTGGAACAGAGGTCAAACTCCATGTGCCAGCACTGATCCCCGAATCCTACCTGCCCGACATCACCACCCGACTGGTGCTCTATAAGCGAATCGCTCAAGCACACAGTAGCAGCGCGCTGCGAGAAATACAGGTTGAGATGATTGACCGCTTTGGCTTACTACCCGAAGCCATTAAAAACCTCTTCACCTGCGCTCAGCTACGTGTGACAGCACAAAAATTGGGTATCAGCGAGATCGATATGACTGATCAGGGTGGTAGCATCGAGTTCAAGTCGTCAACCGCTGTTGAGCCCGTGGCTATTGTGAAACTTATCCAGTCCGACCCCCAGTGCTATAGCCTCACTGCAAACGGCAAGCTGCGGGTCAAGAAAGCGCTACCCACCCTGCTTTGCAGAGCCGAATTTGTCGAAAACTTAATCCACCCCTGGCTGGACGCGGCGTGATGCGGCGTAGCCTGCTTCCACTTCTGTTGGGCGCGCTAACTGCCAAGTTGTCGGCCGCTCCCCTACCCGGCGGATTTGATCACTCGGGATGGTATGAATTTGAGGTGATTGTTCTGGTCGATTCTCGGACCAACGTGCTGGAGAGCGAAACGTGGCCACTGCTGCCTCACCCCGGTTATCCCAGCCGGTGGCGATGGTTGGTAGACAGAACGCCCAACTCCCAGAACCCATTGCAAGCGCACAATGTTCGCCTGCGTCGCAGTCTGTCTGGCCACACCATGATTTCCGAGTCATCGCCATTGCCGGCGCCCTGGCTACCGTCAGACAGGGTGCTAACCGAGGGCGATCTCGCTTTGATCGATGAGCTTATCGATCTGGGCATGGGAACAGCCCCTGCGGATCGGATGCCATCCCTGCCAGAGGAAGGCTTCGAATCTCCCGAGCAGACTGAGGCAGCACCGGTCGATCTGCTTCTACCTTTCGAAGTGAATAAAGCCGAAACCCCTCCCGCCCCCCTGTTGTCTCTGGAGTCCCTGGTTTTGGAAGGCACGCCACCCACCTCTGAGCGAGGGATCAATGTGCCCTTTGCGCCAGCAGAGCAATTCACCGAGCTTCTCCCTGTCACCGTCTCGGCGACTGGGATTCCATTCCCGCTCCCCTTCGAACGACTGCCCTTGGACTCGCTCGCACCCGGGCTCGAGCGTTATCGCAGGGAGAACAGTGAGGAGATCATTGCCGCGGCAGCCTGGCTTCAGGGACCCGGCAGCGAAAACCTCCCGATCATGATGGAACCCGAAACCAGCAACGGGTATCCCCGGGCACAGGGCTTCATCCAACTGGTGCCCAGCGCCAACAGTTGGCGTCTCGGACTGAATTTTTGGGCCAATACAGACGGCCACTATTTGCCCGCTGTGTTTGAGATGGATCCACCGCCTCCCTCGCCACCGCGCACGACGCGAGTGCCGGGCGCGGCTGCAGAACAAGGGTTGCTGGCGACCAGCGATAGTGGGCACCGGGTACAAATGAGTGACGGCACCGTCATTAATGTCGGCCCTGATGTCGGCGCATCAGCAGACGAGACGTCGGTAGATGATAAAGCCGCACTACTCAAGGGCGATCCCAGTGCCAATGAAGACTACACACCCCCTCGCCCACCGGACTGGCCTTGGCGACATGTTATCCACGTGGCGGATACCGTGCCGTTAGCAGAGAACCGTTTACGCTACTACGACCACCCCGTTATCAAGGTGTTGGCAATTTGGCGTGAACTGAGCTGGTACGAATTGTACCGTCGTGGCGTACAGCGAATGGATGTCGAGCAACCGCCAACCACCGACTAGGGCCTGCATGGCCCCTAACTCACTCAGTTCTCCTCACTCAGGCCCCAAGGCCCGGCGGCGGCTCCGCCTGATCCAACAACACCGTGCGGGTGGGGAATGCAATCTCGGCGCCGTGCCGATCAATAATTTCCAGAATATTGAGCAGGATTTCCTGCTTAACACCATGGTAGGTCACCCAATCCGTGGTTTTGGTGAATGTGTAAACGAAGAAATCCAATGAAGATGCACCAAACGCAACAAAATTAACAATGAGCGTTCGCGAGGCGTCAATCGCTTCATGCTCGCGCAGCATGGTCTCCACCTCTGCGACAATCGTGGCCATCAGCGCCGCATCGGTGTAACGAATGCCTATGGTTTCGTAGATTCGCCGGTTGCGCATCCGCGACGGATTTTCGAGCGCAACCGTCGAGAAAACCGAGTTGGGGACGTATAACGGTCGCTGGTCAAAAGTTCTGATACGGGTGACGCGCCATCCTACGTCTTCAACCGTGCCTTCAATTTCTCGATCCGGTGACCTGATCCAATCTCCAACCGCGAACGGCCGATCGAGAAAAATGCTGAGACCGCCCAAAAAATTGGCGAGGAGGTCGCGGGCGGCGAAGCCCACTGCGACACCGCCCACACCGCCAAAAGCGAGCAAGCCGGATACAGATACGCCCAAAGATTGCAGGATCATAATGCCGGCGATAATCCACAAGACAATGCGACTAAGGCGCGCTACCGCGCTGATTGTTGCGCGCTCGCCAGACTCCAGAGCCCCGCGATGCTCACCGAGGAGCTCCTCTTCCACGCCTCGACTGAGGCGATGACCGAGCCACCCCACCAAAAGCAGTATCGCCGTATCGGACAGCTGCATGAGGGCCTCGCGAATGCCATCGAGCACGCTGAACAGCGACAGAGACAAAAGCCCTAAAACGACCCACATCACCCACTGGATTGGCGGAAAAATCGCATAGAGGACAACATCATCCCAGCGGGTATCCGTGCGATCGGCAGCCACCGTGAGGGCTTTCACGATCCGATAGATGCCGTAGTGGCCGATAAGTCCACCCAGCAGCAAGGCCACAAATACCGCTGTGTCGGTGGGCACGTGCAACAGGGCAGCGAGAGGCTCCAGAAGATCTCTTAAAAACAACATCAGCGACACCGCTCCATGAACCCGACTCCTATCCTAACCCAGCTACCCGTACACGGCACTACGCCATGCTGTACAAAAACACAGACTGTATATATCATCAGCGCTGATTCGGAGGCGACACCATGAAGTTAACCGCCAGACAACAGCAGGTCCTCGACGTTATCCGGCAGTATGTTGCCGAAACAGGGTACCCACCTACCCGGGCGGATATCGCCCGCGAACTGGGTTTCAAATCGGCCAATGCCGCTGAAGAACACCTCCGCGCGCTCGCAAGAAAAGGCGCGATCGAGATGATCGCTGGCGCCTCTCGCGGGATTCGCCTGACAGAGAGTAGCGGGCTCCCGATCATCGGGCGCGTTGCCGCAGGCTCCCCTGTTTTAGCGACGGAACACATCGAAGATTACTGCGAACTGCCCCCGGGATTTTTCTCCCCAAATGCGGATTATCTCTTGCGGGTCACAGGGGACAGCATGAAAGATGTCGGCATTCTCGACGGTGATCTTCTTGCAGTTCAAAACACGCAGACCGCGCGCGACGGGCAGATTGTCGTAGCGAGAATCGAGGATGAAGTGACTGTTAAGCGACTCAAGCGGTCGGGACAGCATAGCGTGAAACTACTGCCGGAAAATTCTGACTATAAACCGATTGTCGTCGATCTCCGGCAGACGGAGTTTGCCATCGAGGGCGTCAGCGTCGGGGTAATTCGCCAGCGCCTGTGATGCGGGGACGGCTCAATGTCTGTCAGGCAAAAGCCTTAGGCCGAGCACGACCCGCCCCATGCTCAACCAGTAAAAACCCCGCTCGAGAGAGTGTCTGCAACATTTGAAACGAAACTCTGGAGACTGAGGCCGCTAACGCTCAGCTCTTTTTTGATGAGAAGTTTTCTTTGGCGGGAGAGGCACCTGAAGCTTTCCTTTGCAGCTCCCGGGGACGCGACGGAGCACATCGCCCCGCTGTGACAAAACGCTAGCGCTGAGTTAGTGCAGCGTTCGTCTCTCTGACATATCGGCAGTGTCGACTTCGAGGTTGTTCACCTCAGACAAGCGCGCCGCCGCCTCTATGCCAGCCTGAATCATGACTCTGGCGATTTCCAGATTATTTCCCATGAGATACGCATTCGCCTCATCGGAAAACTGGATGCTGACCAGGGGCTCTGATTCGTCTTCGACGCGCTGCAGCACCACCTCTCCGTCACCTAGATCCACAATTTCAAGCAAGGATGTAGACACTCAATGTCCTCTCTTTTGATGGATCGCTCAACAAAACTGCCGAACGATGCCCCACGGTAACACTCTGAACGCGCATCTGCCACTCAGGCGTCTGTAGCGCGAGGAACCGACAGTCTAGGACTCATCGACTGCATCAGCAACGAGACCAGCAAGGTCCTCCAGTTGATGCAGCCAGGCCTCAAAGTGTCGAAGCTCAATGCCACTCACATCGGAGGCCAGCTGCCCCGGCCGGGTGGACAGCGAGGCCCGAGTGATGGGCTGCTTGAGCGTTGCCACCCAACCGTCTCGCTCGAGTGCCGCGCAGGCATCGACCTCTGCAGGGCGCACCAAACCTGTAGGCAACGTCGGCAAATCGTCGACAGAGTGTGGTGGGGCCGAAGGCACTTGCGTTATCCGGCAAGCGGCAAGTAGCAACCAGCCATAGCCATCCAGCAATTGGTTTCTCGCGGGCGGCGCAAAAGCCAGCGCCAACTGTTCTGCAGGCTCTGACGCCTGCTCAGCCAATGCCCGCCAGCCGTTGAGCAGAATCCTTGCGTGATAAATACTCTGATTGGCAAAAGCGAGGGGGTGACTCAATCGACCGTCTCGGGTGCGCTCACATCAGCCTTCGCGGGTGACTTCGCTCGGGCTTTCGTCTTGGCCTTCGCTTTAGCCTTTTTCTTGGCCTTGGGTTTTTTGGCAGAGCCCTCTTCAACCCAACGGCCATCAACAAACAGCGCTCGCCAACCACTCGGCTTTCCGTCACGCTCGGAGGTGACATATTGCTCTTTGGTTTTTCGGCTGTACCGAATTTGCGATCGGTTGCCTGCGTCATCGGCGAGCGGCGCATCAAACAGGTAGTGATACTTGGGATCAATCTCTCCCTGATGCGGCAGCAGCTCATCGACGAAAGGCGGGCGCGTTTCGCGGTGCTTGGGAAACTGGCTGGCGGCAAGGAAAATACCCGACGCCCCGTCGCGCAGCACGTAGTGGTCGTCCACCTTCGCGCATGCCAGTTCCGGCATGGGAACCGGATCCATTTTTGGCGGAGCCGCTTCGCCGTTGCGTAAAAGCTTTCGGGTGTTGGTGCAACCGGATTCACTGCAGCCAAAATACTTGCCAAAGCGTCCGCTTCGAAGCTGCATATCGGCACCACACTTATCGCACTCGATCACAGGACCTTCGTAACCTTTAATTCGAAACTGCCCCTGCTCCACTTCGTAACCCGAGCAGTCCGGATTGTTACCACACACGTGAAGCTTACGACCCTCATCGATCAAATAACTATCCATCGCGGTGTGACACAGTCCGCAACGGCGCTTGGTTAACAGGAGGCGCGATTCGGCCTCATCGTCGGCGTCGACGCTGATCGCCTCATCCCCGGGGATCAGGTTCACCGTCTCTTTACACCGCTCCTTGGGGGGCAAGTTGTAGCCCGAGCAGCCGAGAAACACGCCCGTGCTGGCCGTTCTGATCTGCAAGGGACGGCCGCAAGCATCGCAAGGTATCCCGGTGGGCGTCGGATCATTGGGCTGCATGCCCTCCGGCCCGGGGTCAGCCGCCTGCGCCAATTTGCCACTGAAGTCGGTGTAGAACTGGTTCAGCAAATCAGTCCACGACAGGGCACCCTGCGCGACCTCATCCAATCGCTCTTCCATCAGCGCGGTAAAGCCGTAATCAAGCAAGTCGCTAAAACAACCCTGGAGTCGCTCAGTGACAATGTCGCCCATTTTTTCGGCGTAAAAACGGCGATTCTCCAGGCGAACGTATCCACGATCCTGAATGGTAGAAATAATGGCGGCGTAGGTAGAGGGTCGTCCAATGCCCCGCTTCTCCATTTCCCGCACCAGGCTCGCCTCCCCATAGCGCGCCGGTGGCTTGGTAAAGTGCTGCTTTGGTTCAAAATCGGTGACCTGAAGCGCGTCACCGGTAGCCAGAGGTGGAAGCGTTGCATCGTCCCCTTTTCGTGCCGCCGGCGCTTGCACCCGGGTAAAGCCATCAAACTCCACAACCCTGCCCTTGGCCGTCAGGCGGCAATCCGCGGCAGACACCACCAAAGTCGTCGACAGATAGCGTGCCGGCGTCATCTGGCAGGCGACAAACTGCCTCCAAATCAGCTCATACAGCCGCTCAGCATCAGGCTCCATCCCTGTCAATTGATGGCTTCGCAAGTTCACATCAGAGGGTCTGATCGCCTCATGTGCTTCCTGGGCACCCTCTCTGGAACCGTATCGATTGGGCGCATCGGGTAAATACTCGGGGGCAAACTCGCCTTTGATCCAATCGCGACAAGCGGCCACCGCCTCGTCACTCAGATTGGTAGAGTCCGTTCGCATGTAGGTGATAAAGCCAGCCTCATAAAGCCGCTGGGCCAGTGTCATGGTCTTCTTGACGCTAAATCCCATGCGCGTGCTCGCCGCCTGCTGCAGGGTCGAAGTGATAAAAGGTGCGGACGGCTTGGAGCTCGTCTTACGGGACTCCAGGTCAGTCACGTTAAAGGCGGCACCCGTCATCGCCTCGACGGCCGATTCCGCTTCTGCCTGGGTTTTGGGTTCAAATTTTGCACCGTTTCGGTGAGTGACCATGAAGCGCACGGGCGGGATATCACCCGCCTGAAGCAGCGCATGCACCTCCCAGTATTCCTCTGGCACGAAGGCGCGAATTTCGCGCTCACGCTCGACGATGAGACGCACCGCGACGGACTGCACACGCCCCGCCGACAACCCCCTTGCCACCTTCGCCCACAAGAGCGGACTCACCTCGAAACCCACCACCCGATCCAAGAAGCGGCGCGCCTGCTGCGCCTGCACCCGGGCGGTGTCCAGCTCTCCCGGTCGGTTGAACGCCTCTTTGATGGCTTTTTGGGTGATTTCATTAAAAACGACGCGGTGGTAACGGCTGGTATCTCCGCCAATCGCCTCCTGTAGATGCCAGGCGATCGCTTCACCTTCTCGATCCAAGTCCGTCGCGAGGTAGATGGCATCGCTGTCCTTGGCAAGTCGCTTCAGCTCGCTTACGACTTTTTCCTTGCCGGGCAAGATCTCATAGCGCGCCCGCCAACCATTATCAGGATCGATACCCATGCGCTTTACCAGCTGTTCGCGCTTCTTGCGCGCCTGATAACGGGCCTTCTCGTCGGGCGCCATTTTGCGGGTGAGCGCCGCCTGAGCAGCGCGCTCTTTTGGGTCGGCAGGGGTGGCGCTGCCAGAAGTCGGCAGGTCTCGGATGTGACCGACACTGGACTTCACGATGAAGTCCTTACCAAGATACTTGTTAATCGTTTTGGCCTTGGCCGGCGATTCCACAATTACCAGTGCTTTACCCATAAAACCTATTTGCCTGCTCTGCTGAACCGGGTTCGAGGTCACCCGCGCGTCGGAAGGTGGGCATCTATAAGGGCGATTTCCCCCGGGGTCAAGTGCACCGGTAAAATTGATCTGCCCCATACCGACTGGCATCAACCAGAAGATTAGTCAATTAATTCAACCGCTTGATGCAGTGTGGCGAGATCCTCGAGGCCACCCCGCTCGTCCCAAAAAATGCTGGCATTACGCTCTGATAACTCGGCCACCACTGCTCCCTCTGGCAATCGACGGACCCAATCGGGGGGCGGTAGGTCATCAAAAATTGATCGCCACTCGTTATCAAGTCGGACGTAACGACATTGTCGCCCCGCCGCCTGTAACACCTTAGGCAACATCCGTTCGTAGCATACGAGCTCATCAGCCGGCGCGAATCGAAATCGGGGCGGGATGTCCGGTGGATGCCTGATTGAAACGCGCAATCCGTATTGTCGTGCCTCATCGCGCAGTGCGGCCTTTCGCCGCTGCCCCTTACTGGGCCTCGCTGAGAGCAAAGGAGCAATGACGACGGCGAGACCCAGCAGAATGAAAAAATAAACCACGCGATTACTCCGGCGAGACAAGCCCGATGTTTTGCACTACATTATTTATGTAAGCGATAGCAAAAAACCGGGGAGAGTATGCCCTACCAAAACATTCTCGTGGCAGTCGATTTGGGCGTCACTACCGAACAGGTTGCCGGACGCGCGTCCGCTCTGGCGAAACAAAACGGTGCGACGCTGCATGTGCTGCACGTTATCGAACCTTTGGCTATTACCTATGGCGGAGATATCCCGATGGATTTTTCCGCCATTCAGGAGGAAATTCAGGGTCAGGCAAAAGAACAACTGGATAGGCTGTGCGAATCGCTTGACGTCCCGGCGGCTAATCGACACTTGACGACAGGCCGCCCCGAGGCCGAGATCCCTACACAGGCGAAAACGGTTGACTGCGACCTGATCGTTGTCGGCACACACGCGCGCTGGGGGCTCGCCCTGCTATTGGGATCGACTACCGACGGGGTAATGCACAGTGCAGAGTGCGACGTCCTCGCGGTAAAAGTCGATGCGGGCGACTAGATACGGGCCTCAGGCAGCATCAGGCACCAGACAAAAACGCGGTCAATTGCGCCGTATCAAAGGGCCAGCCGAGCTCTCTACCCTGGTCATCTCTCACCACTGGAATACGCACACCGTAGCGCTCGAGCAATGCCAGGTCCTGCGCGATGTCGACCGTCTCATAGCGGCACCCCGCGGCATCCAAAATCGCTTCAGCATGCTCACACAGGTGACACCCGAGGGTGGTGTAGAGTACTAATGGTCTCATTAGGCGCTCCCTGTAACGACAATGACTGACAACTCTGCCCCCCGATGGACTCCCCATGGCGGCCTGACTCTCTATGGGCGTAAACCAACGCTCGAAGCCCTGCTGGACCCGGCGCTGTCGATTCACTGCCTGCATCTTGCCACCAGCAACCGTCCCTCTGAAATCATTTCGCAGATCACCGAGTTAGCCAAAAAGCGCAACGTCGAAATGCGCCATCATGACCGGCTTTCTCTATCAAGAATATCAAAAAATAGCAAGCAGGATCAGGGGGTTGCGCTCGATATTAAATGCGAAAACTTCTTTTCTACCAGTGAGTTTCTAGCGCGCGCGCCCGGCGCTGCAACCGTGCTGGCCCTCGATGGCATCACCAACCCACAAAATGTAGGCATGATCGTTCGCTCTGCCGTCGCCGCAGGCGTCCACGGGGTGCTTTATCCCGCCAAGGGCGTCGCGGCGCTGGGTCCACTTGTCATCAAGGCCTCAGCCGGAACCCTATTTCGCGCGCCAATTATCTATTGCGACCAAGTGCACCGGGGGCTGACGGCGCTTAAAGAGGCCGGTTTTGACATTGCAATTTTAGAAGCCGGCGCCTCCCGCTCTCTGTTCGACTATGAGCCCACCTCGCCCACCGTTTTTGTGCTTGGCAGCGAGAGCGAGGGCATCAGCCAAAGCACCCGCGACCTTGCCAGCGAGCGCGTGAGTATTCCCATGGAAAACGGTGTGGAATCACTCAATGTGGCCGTTGCCGCAGCGCTGGTGGCGTTTCACCTCGCTCCATCTCAACGATGAGGCAGATCATTGCCCTCCCGGGGCTGCGGCATCACCGTTGGTTACCGCCAACCATGCCTGCTGGATGACGTAAGCCCTGATGGCATCGGTATCTTCTTTGCTCAAATGCCCAGCAAAGGAGACCATGCCCTGCTTTTCCAGAGCGCCCTCACGCACCACCTGATCCCAGGCCTGTTCGTTAGCTGAGATCGCTGACCAACGTAAGTCAGGAATGACGCCGCCGCTCACGGCGAACGCCCCGTGGCAAAAATGGCAGTTTTCTGCAAAGCGCTGCATACCCAACTGATGTTGGTCGGGCTCGCCAAACATCGCTGACTTTGGCGTCGGTGAAACAGTGGTCGCGAGCGGCGCGGGCATGACTTCTGCGCCCCCCAACTTAAACGTAATTACCCGTGCGGGCTCATTGGCTTTCGCTTCCCCGTAGGTGAACCCTGCTATTAAGTTGGACACGCTACCCCATCCTGACAGCACACTGAGGTACTGCTCCCCATCGATCTCGTAGGTCATGGGTGCTGCGGCTGCGTTGCCCACCAAAGTGTGAGACCACAGGCGCTCTCCGGTTTCGGCGTCATAGGCCACAAACTCGCCAAACTTATTACCCTGAAATACCAGCCCGGCTGTGGTACTGAGAACACCGCCGTTCAGGGGCAAGGGGAAAGGCACCGCCCACCGGGGCTCCGCCTTAACAGGATCCCATGCCAGCAACGTGCCGCCATCGAGCCCTGATACGGCATCCAGCGTGCCCGCAGGATATTCGACCGGCCATCCGGCGGCAGCGTCGTAACCGATGTTCCAGAAAGATTTGCTCTCCTTCACATTCCGGGTTTTGTCATAAAAGAAAGGAATCTCGTTGACCGGGATGTACACCAATCCCGTGTCGGGGTTAAACGCCATTGGGTGCCAGTTGTGCGCCCCGGTAGGCCCTGGCACGACGGCGTACAACGCCAGGTCGACCGCCTCCTCAATCAGAATCGGGCGGCCGTTTTCATCAAACTCCCCCGTGGTCCAATTCTGATTGGTAAAGGGGGTTGCCGAGATCAGCTCTCCGTCCGCTGCGTCCAACACATAAAAGAAGCCGTTTTTCGGCGCCTGCATGACAACCCGGCGAGAGGCACCGCCGTCTCCCAATGGCAGATCCGCCAGCATGATTTGTTGCGTGGCCGTGTAATCCCAGCGGTCCCGCGGCGTGGTTTGGTAGTGCCAGCGATAGCTGCCGGTATCTGCGTCAACCGCGAGGATAGACGACAGAAACAGGTTGTCTCCGTCACTATTGGGGTCACGAATATCTGGATTCCAGGGAGAACCGTTACCGACGCCAATGATGACCTGGTCATTCACAGTATCGTAAACGATCGAATCCCAGGCCGTTCCGCCGCCGCCGTCGGTCACCCAAGCGCCGTCGTCACCCCAAGTATCATTCGCCAATTTGGCCAGTATTTCGTCTGACGCCGCGCCGTCCGGCTTTTTGTCTGGGTTCGGCACGGTGTAAAAGCGCCATGCCAGCTCCCCCGTTGCCACATCGTAGGCGCTCACGTATCCCCGAACGCCCAACTCGGCACCGGCGTTACCGATGACCACTTTGTTTTTGAACACCCGCGGGGCGCCGGTAATGGTGTAGGGCTTGCTCTGATCGACTGTCACCTCACTCCAGAGGACTTCCCCTGTCGCCGCGTCGAGCGCTTCCAGTCGGCCATCAAACACCCCTACAAACACCTTGCCGTCGTGCACCGCCACACCGCGATTGACGACGTCACAGCAGCCTTTAGCTGCATCTTTACCGGATACTTGGGGGTCATATACCCAGATTTCTTCACCAGTTTTCGCATCAATGGCATAAACCACAGACCAAGCGCTGGAAACATACATCACGCCGTCGACCACTATCGGGGTCGCCTCGGCGCCACGTGGCTTCGCCATCTCGTAAATCCAACCCACGCCAAGCTCAGGCAAAGTATCGCGATTAATCTGACCCAGGGCCGAATGACGCTGCTCGTCGTAACTGCCACCATAAGTGAGCCACATCTCAGGCTCCTGCGCCGCATTCTCTATGCGGGCGGTGTCGACCCGTGCCGCAGTGGCGGCAGTAGTATCTACCGCGGCGGTATCTGACTTTGATCCACAGGCACTGATTGTCAAAAGCGCAATAAGCAAGGTGCTAAAACGGAAAAAAAGCTTCATGAAGGCCCCCTCTTCTTATCATTCATGGCTCGTAGAAGTGTAGCGTAATGGCGGCTGGAAACGTGCAGAAAATGGGCCGACTCGCCCGGGCTGTATACACCCCTTACTTGGACAGAAATGACATCCCGTCTTCCAATCCCCGTAGTGTCAGTGGGTACATTTTTCCTTCCATCAGCTGACGGGTGATTGCAATTGACTGGGTGTACTCCCATTCGTCCTCGGGAACGGGATTAATCCAAATACACTTCTCGTAGGTCTCGCGCAGCCGACGCATCCACAACTCACCCGACTCCTCGTTCCAATGCTCCACCGACCCCCCGGGCTGCATGATCTCGTAGGGGCTCATGGAAGCATCTCCCACAAACACTACCTTGTAGTCGTGGGCATACTTGTGCATCAGATCAAGGGTAGCCGTGCGCTCGTTGAAGCGCCGGACATTGTTCTTCCACACGCTTTCATAAATAAAATTATGGAAGTAGAAATATTCGAGATGCTTGAACTCGGTACGCGCCGCCGAAAAGAGCTCCTCACAAACTTTGACATGAGGGTCCATCGACCCCCCGACATCCAGAAAAAGGAGTACCTTCACCGCGTTGTGCCGCTCGGGCACCATCTTGATGTCGAGTAAGCCCGCGTTGCGCGCCGTCGACTTGATGGTGTCATCCAAATCAAGCTCCTCGGTGGCGCCCGTTCTGGCAAATTTTCTCAGCCGGCGCATCGCAATTTTAATATTGCGCGTGCCCAACTCGACGCTGTCATCGAGATTCTTAAAGTCGCGTCGGTCCCACACTTTTACAGCGCGTTTGTTTTTACTCTCGCCGCCAACACGAATACCCTCCGGGTGATATCCGTCGTTACCAAACGGCGAGGTGCCCTCTGTTCCTATCCACTTGTTGCCTCCGGAGTGCCGCTTTTTTTGCTCTTCGAGGCGCTGCTTGAACTGCTCGATGAGCTCCTCGAGTCCCCCGAGGCTCTCGATTTTAGCTTTGTCTTCCTCAGACAACTGCTTCAAAAATTCGGAGCGCAGCCAATCATCAGGAATCATCGCCTCGATAACATCATCGAGCGCTTCTAACTCCTGAAAATGCAGACCGAAGGCACGATCGAACCGGTCGTAATACTTCTCGTCTTTTACCAAGACCGCGCGTGACAATGCATAGAAGTCATCGATGTCGGCAAACGCCAACCGCTGCTCCATCGCCTCAAGCAAATCGAGCAACTCACGCGGCGTTACGGGGACCCCTGAGTCCTTCAGTACATGAAAAAAGTTGATCAGCAAGACTCAGCGGGCCTCGCGTCGATGCATAAAGGCCAGTCGCTCGAGCAACTGCACATCCTGTTCGTTTTTCAGAAGGGCCCCATATAGCGGAGGTATAGCCTTACTCTGATCGCGGTTCTTCAGCACTTCATCAGGAATATCATCGGCCATCAGCAGCTTGAGCCAATCAATCAATTCAGAGGTGGAAGGCTTCTTTTTCAGCCCGGGAATTTCACGCAGCTCAAAAAAGACCTCCAACGCCTCTTGCACGAGACTGGACTGAATATCGGGGTAATGCACGTCGATAATGTCTTTCATCGTTTCCTTGTTGGGGAAGTTGATGAAGTGGAAGAAACACCTGCGCAAAAAAGCGTCCGGCAGTTCCTTTTCATTGTTGGACGTAATAATGATGATCGGACGGTGCTTGGCTTTGACCGTCTCGCCCGTCTCGTAAACGAAGAACTCCATACGATCCAGCTCTACCAACAGGTCGTTGGGGAACTCGATATCAGCCTTATCGACTTCGTCGATCAACAGTACAACCTGCTCTTCCGCTGTGAAGGCCTCCCACAGCTTGCCTTTTTTAATGTACTGGCTGACGTCTTCGACCTTGCCATCTCCCAATTGGGAATCGCGCAAGCGCGATACCGCGTCGTACTCGTACAGACCCTGTTGGGCCTTGGTAGTAGATTTAATGTGCCACTGAATCAGTGTCTTACCCAAGCCCGCCGCCACTTCTTCGGCGAGCATGGTTTTACCCGTGCCCGGCTCACCTTTAATCAGCAGCGGCCTCTGCAAGGCAACCGAGGCATTTACCGCCATGCGCAGGTCGTCGGTCGCTACGTAGCGCTCTGTTCCTTCAAACTTCATAAACAGGTTCTCTCATATCAGTATTTCGCGGGACGGCAGACTAACCGATGTGCAGTGGACAAGCCACTCAAGCAGAAGCCGGCAAGCCCCGTCGGCGCCACCACAGACTCACTATCGCGCCGGCAATGGCACCCGCAACGAGCCAAACACCGGGCGAGGCGGCCGAAGCCACACCTTCACCAAATAACACGTTGAATATCACAATAATAAGCGCGGGCGCTAACGTCTCAACGCCCTCTCCCGGAAACGCCGGCGCCAGGAGCAAGCCGGCGATGCCGCCCAACAGCGCTGCTGCACCGCGACCGGGTTCGTCAGCAAACCACAGCCGCTTAAGCAACCAGACGCCGCCAATCGCCGCCCCCCAATAAAGTAATAGAGCGATCAGGTAGGACTGGGTTGTCAGCATGAGTCTTGTCCCCTCTCTCAGCGCCCAACCAATGGGTCGGGCGGTAACTGCATAAAATAGCCCCGCGCTCGAATGGCTTCGATTACCACGGTGGCGGACTGCGCAGCCAGAGGCTGCTCGGCGGTCAGCGTCAGCGACAACACTTTCTGCGGCGCTGCGAAAAGCTCAGCCAGATCACTGGGCCATTGATCGGGCTGCAGATCTCTCGGCACATAGAGAAAGGTCTGAGGACGACGCGCTGTTTTGTAGACATCCACCTCAAGCGCACCCACTGCATCGATATCACTCACGACGCTGACCCCAAAAGCCATTTCTCGAGCGGGCCCACGACGGCGTCATCGCGCCAGCCTGACCAAGACGCCGGACTCACCAAAGACGCATCGGACTGCTGGCGGATCAAATGCTCAAGATCTGCTTTTGGCATCAGGGTTTCGGGCGCAATGGCGAGTTCGGTGGCGATTTTTACCAGCTGCTCCGAAAGCGCAGCCAGTGACTGACGCTGCCCGCCCGACAGAGGCGCTGGTCCGATTTGCGCGGAGACCTCGGAGCGGTCAGCGTCTAGCGCGGCGGCAATTGCTGCGACCAGATCTTCTCCCGCTCGGCGCACCAGTCCACCGGGCATATCCGGGATCTGTGCGAGGGCTTGCACCGAGCGCGGCACTGACCGGGCAACGGCGGAAACGATCTTATCCGCCAGAATCCAGCTCCGCGGCCGATCTCGCTTGCGTGCCTCAGCCTCACGCCAGTCGACCGTTGCAACCAACGCACACTGCTGGGCCTCAGATAGCTTATAGGCAGATTTGAATTTGGTGATCGGGGGCTTACCTCCAGGGGTCATGCGCGCACTGTCCTCTAAAACCCACGACGCCCTATTGAGGCCGACCGCCCGCTCAAGCAACTGATTGCCAATGGCGAAGAGATAGGTCACATCCTGAGCCGCATAGGCCGCCTGACTGTCAGAGAGCGGTCGCTGTAACCAGTCCGACTGGGTCTCGTCCTTCGGCAGGTCAATCCCAAAAAAATCGGCCACAATCGCTCGGTAACTCATTCCCGAGCCCATACCCAGGAGTGCCGCAGCGCGCTGAGTATCGAAGAGCGGCGTCGGTAATACCCCAAGCCAATGGGCAAATACCTCAAGATCCTCACTCGCGCTGTGAATGAATTTGGTTTGCGCGGTATTACTTAACAGCGCGCGTAGGGGCTCTGCTTCACCCACCTTCAAGGGGTCGACCAAATAGGCCTTATCTCCCCAACACAATTGCACCAGCGCGACGATTGGGAAAAAAGTGTCGCGACGCCTGAACTCGGTATCAAGGGCTACCGAAGCCGCATCCCGATGCTCGGCAATCAGCGCCTCAAGCGCTGCGGCGCTCGTTACCCACTCCCACCTCACTCGCCGACTACCGTGCGGCCAGTCAAAGCATGTGCCAAGGTGCTTGAGTCGGTATATTCGAGCTCTCCGCCCAGAGGGACGCCGTGTGCGATACGGGTCACCTTCACCTTGGCATCCTTGGCTTTTTGACTGATGAAGTAAGCGGTTGCCTCGCCCTCAACGGTGGGGTTAGTCGCCAGAATCACCTCTTCAATACCACCCTCGTCAAAGCGTTCGCACAGGGTATCGAGACCCAACTGTTCCGGACCAATCCCGTCTATCGGGGAGAGATGCCCCATCAGCACGTAGTAATGGCCTCTGAATCCGCCACTTTGCTCAATCGCCATGACGTCTGCGGGCGCCTCGACCACACACAACGTGGTGGCTTCGCGCTTAGGGTCGGAGCAAATCTCGCAAACATCGAGTTCTGTAAAATTCCGGCACCGATCGCAATTTTGCACCTTCGCCAAGGCCGTCTCGATCGCCTCCGCAATTTGTTGCGCACCATCCCGATCACGCTCGAGCAGGTGCAGGGTCATTCGCTGGGCAGATTTGGGGCCGACACCGGGCAAATGGCGCAAACTGTCAATCAGTGCCGTAATAGATGGACTTAGTTTCATTGTGGCGGGTGCTCCGACGCCTTCAAACAAGGCTCAATAGTGCGCTTGCTCATACCTCTGAAGCCTGTTCCGGGTCTGATTCTATGTCGTGATGATCAACATCCACCGCAGTCGGTCGAATGCTACCGGGAATAATCTCTCCATCAAAAGCGCGCATCAGAGTGTGCAATGCCTCATCACTGGCAATCGCCTGCTCGGCATCAGCGAGTAATGCCGCAGCCATCGCCGCTCGACGATTTGCAGGGGTAGCACCTTGATGATCTGCGACAGCGATGGTGGCGACAATCTCACCGTCAACCTGCTGTCGCAGCGCCTGCGTCAATTGCGCCTCGTGACGCTCATTGAGTAACGCCGCGTCGGCAGGAGCAATGGCAAAGCTTAATGCTTTACCTGCACACGCACTCAGTTCAAGGTTCAGCGCGATGTTATGCAATATGCCGCCAAAACGGAGCCGTTCAAACAACAAGGGCCAACCCTCGCTGGATAATGCTGACAGTGTGATTGCTGAAAGCGGCGCCGCATCGTCATCCTCAACTTTATTCTCGGATACAGCAGCGGGCCTCTCTCGGGAGACAAGTTGAAGCGCCGGTTTACCGGCCGGGCTGCGTCTCCCCTCCCCTTGCGCTTCGACATCCTCGTCTCGAGCCGCAGGGCGCACCCGGCCTGCACCGGGGATCCCAGCAGCGTCCGGGCGAGCGGGTTTTACCTGACCGGCCTCCCCTGGCGTGGTTCGTGGCTGTCGCCCACTGACGGCTTCACGCCGCGACGCCAATGATATCGAGGCTTTCGTATCAGATGGCGGAGACTCAGACGGGTGATCAGTCGCGGCTTTGCCCCGGGATTCCACCGGCGCCGCCGGTGGCTCAGGCTTTTTTGCCGGGGGTGCTCCCGCCGTGTTATCGCCGTGAATAATCGCCGCCGGTCGGAACGCAATCATTCGGAGCAGAATCATTTCCAGACCGGCTCTGGCCGACGAGGCCAGATGCACATCGCGACGCCCAGACACTGCCATTTGCCAAAACAGCTGGGTGTCGTCGACCGTTGCTCTGGCCGCCAGCTCGACAATACGCGCTTGATCGGGCCAGCTAGTATCCAGCGCACCCGGTACCATTTGCGCGACCGTCATCTGGTGCAGAATACTGCTGAGCTCATCCAATGTTGAAACGTAGTCCGGCGCGTGCTCAGCAATTTTTTCCACCAGTTGCAACACGGCGGCGGGATCCTCGTCCAAAATTGCCGATACCAGTTCCAGCACCCGCCCGCGGTCAACCGTGCCCAGCATCTCGGCAACCTCGGCGCCCTGCAGACGGCCCTCTCCGTAAGCGATAGCCTGGTCGGTCAGACTCAACGCGTCTCGCATGGAACCCTCAGCCGCCCGCGCAATCAAAGCCAGGGCTTCTGGTTCGGCCTTAATCGCCTCCTCGGCGAGAATGTGCTCCAGGTGAGACACAATCTGCTCTGGCTGCATATTCTTTAAGTTGAACTGTAAACATCTCGATAACACAGTCGCCGGCAGTTTTTGCGGGTCCGTTGTTGCGAGCAAAAACATGGCGTGGGGCGGCGGCTCCTCCAGGGTCTTGAGCAGTGCGTTAAAGCTGTGATTAGACAGCATGTGCACTTCGTCAATGAGATAAATCTTGTAGCGCGCGCGACTCGGCGTGTACTGCACATTCTCAAGCAGCTCGCGCGTGTCCTCCACCTTGGTCTTGGAGGCCGCGTCAACCTCAATCAAGTCTACAGAGCGGCCCTCGGCGATCTCTGCGCACGCACCGCACTCGCCACAGGGCGTGGCAGTAATGCCGGTATCGCAGTTCAGGCACTTTGCCAAAATACGCGCAACCGTGGTTTTGCCAACGCCGCGGGTGCCGGTGAAAAGGTAAGCATGGTGTAGACGGCCTGACTCCAGCGCATTGACCAGCGCCTGCAAGACATGCTGCTGACCAACCATCTCAGCAAACGTGCCGGGGCGCCATTTTCGGGCCAGGACCTGATAAGACATGCTCGACCATCCGTGAATAGGGAGGCGACTCGGACAGCCACACCCCGGCACCCGAGTCAGTAACTACCGTTGCTCCCTTCCGGGCCTGGCGGGGTTCATCACCTATCGCTGCGAGGGGACCATCCGAGTCACCACAAAGCCCACAACATTGCGGGCCCGCTAGTGTCGCGAAAAGGGCATGGTGGTGCAAGTTGGGGCAGGCAATGCTGATCCGAAGTTCAATGTAAGTGGTATTTACATTAAATGTAAGTCGGAATAACATTGCCCGCGGTATAGACCCCACTGTGACACTATTGAGGCCCTCATTTGAAACCAGAACTCAGACGATCCTTAGGGGTAGTGGCGCTTGCTGTCGCCATTACTTTGGCTGCGACGAGCCTGATCGAAGCCAACAAGGTCACCACGACATCGCAGACGCGCGCCCCTATGCCGGTCGCGGCCACCATTTATGCCGTTCAGCACGGATTTCAGCGCGAGGCCAACTACCTTGGCGTGGTCAAAGCGGGCTCGGATAGCGACGTAGGATTCGAAGTCGCGGGCGTGCTGCAAGCCATGCCGGCTACGGAAGGAAAACGTGTCGCTCCAGGAGAAGTGCTCGCACAACTCGGGATAGATCGCCGTCAGGCACGGCTTGACGCGGCCAACGCAGCCTTCGAGCGGGTCGTCGCTGAACGATCACTCGCCGACGCACGTGAGGCGCGGTTGGCTCGTCTACTGGACGATGGCTCGGTATCGCAGCAAGAGTACGACGACACGCGGTTCGCGGCCCAAGCGCTGGCTGCCGCTGAGACGAGTGCCGCCGCAGAGCGGCAGTCAGCCGAATTGGAACTGATTAAAAGCACCCTGGTAGCGCCCTACGAGGCCGTCGTTGCCGAACGCCTGGTTCAGATTGGCACCGTGGTGGCACCGGGCACCCCTGTCCTGAGGCTTGTGACCACCACGGGCCGGGAGGCACATATTGGCGTCCCGGTTGAAGTCGCGCGCCGATTGGCACCCGGAGCCAACTACTCGCTCGCCCTCACGGATACGCGTATGGAAGGCCGGCTCAGATCCATTCGTGACGACGTGGACCCAGCCACACTCACCGTCGGCACGGTATTTGATCTACCCGCAAACACACCCGTCAGTGTGGGTGAATCCGTCCGCCTGCTCGTCAACGAGCAAATCCCGATGGCGGGTGGCTGGCTACCCATCACTGCCCTGCTCGAAGCGCAAAGGGGTCTCTGGGATGTGCTGACCATCACCGCGGACGAGCAAGGTCGGTATCGCGCGCATCGTGAAAGCGTCGAGGTGCTTCATACCCGAGGCAAGGAGGTCTTTGTGCGCGGCACACTCGCGGCAGGTGTTGCCGTCGTAGCGTCTGGATTACAGCGCATCAGCCCCGGAGATTTGGTGGAACCTGTTTACAAGCAGAGTGCCCCGACCGAAGAGGCCCCTGGGTCATGATCGCAAAGCTCTTACAAGCAAATGGCCGCTATCTGGCGCTGGCCATCCTCTCGATCGTCGTGATCGGCTATACCAGCGTCAACAGCATGGCGAGGAAAGAAGACCCCACCATCACGCCTTTCTTTGCAAAGGTGCAAACCGTATTCCCCGGTGCAAGCCCGGCTCGCGTAGAGGCGTTAATCACAAAGCCGATGGTCGACGCGCTACGCGAAGAGCCCGACGTTAAGGAAGTTTCAGGCACGTCGGCGTCGGGCGTGTCGCTGATCTTCATGGAAGTCGATTACCGACTGCCCGACGAGCGGCTGGCTCAGATCTGGTCAGAACTGCGCGACCGCGTTGATGAAGTCGGTAGCACTCTCCCGGCGGGCGCCCTACCCCCCGACTTCGACGACGAAATCTGGACCGAATTCGTCAAAATCGTATCGATCACGAGCGCCGAAGGCCGAACACTCTCGCCCGCGCAGCTCCGACGTCAAGCGCTCTTATTTGCGGATGCCGCGCGCGATGTTCCGCTGACGCGGCGCGTTAAGCTTTATGGCTTGCCGTTAGAGGAAGTGCGCGTGGCCCTCGATGAGACACGCCTGTCTATGCTGGGCATCTCGGTAGATGAAGTGGCGAGTGCGCTCTCAAAAGCCGATGCGCGCACGCCGGCCGGCCGCCTGACCGGCTCCGGCTCCGCGCTCACCGTCGAATTAACCGGCGAATTTCGCGACCTCGAGTCGGTCCGTGACGTGATCGTTCGAGGCTTACCCGATGGGCGGTCAATTCGCGTTTCTGATCTGGGCGAAGTCCTCAAATCCGAGGTCACGCCGCTGGAGAGCCTGTCTCTCTCTAATGGTCAGCGGTCCGTGCTCATTGGCGTCGAAATGCAGAAGGGATACCAGGTCGACCGCTACAGCACCCGCTTTGATCAGTTCCTGAATGATTACCGTGAGAACGCACCGGAGGGTGTCGCTATCGATGTCAGCTTTGATCAAAGTGGTTACACGACAGAGCGCTTGCAGAGTGTGGGTAAAAGCCTGCTGATCGGTATCACGCTTGTGCTCGCCGTGCTGCTGATCACGCTCGGATGGCGCGCCGCGATGGTCGTTGCTGTCATCCTACCGCTGTGTACGTTGATGTCGATGGTCGTGCTCTACTACCTCGAAATCCCCATTCAGCAGATGTCCGTCACGGGTCTGGTGGTTGCGCTGGGGCTGTTGGTTGACGGGTCGATCGTAATGACCGACGAAATCCGTAAACGTCTCATCGCCGGGAACTCGCCGGTCAACGCGATGAATGCTGCCGTATCGCGCATGCGCATCCCCTTGCTCTCCTCTACGCTCACGACCGTGCTTTCGTTCATGCCGCTGGTCATGCTCCCGGGTGCGGCAGGTGATTTCCTCGGATCCATTGCAATTGCAGTCGTGTCGATGCTGGTGTCTTCCTTTATCCTCGCGATCGCGGTCACGCCAGTATTGGCTGCGCGATGGCTACCCGTCGGCATCCAACTCGAGCACCGCTGGTGGCGCTCAGGGGCGAACAGCGCCGCAATCTCGCGCCGCTTCAAAGACACACTGAATTGGTCTATGCGCTATCCCTTGGGCGCCTTTGCCCTCGCCATGACGCTGCCTGTCGTGGGTTTTCTCAGTCTCGACACCCTGACGCTGCAGTTTTTTCCGGGAACCGACCGCGACCAGCTATACCTCGACGTCAAACTTCCTGAGAGCGCTGCGATCGAGGACTCCTTGGCGCTGGTGCAGGCTGTTGATCGGCAGCTCCGTAATGAACCGCTGATTCGCCGGGTAGATTGGTCGATTGGCGAGAGTCCACCCGAGTTCTACTACAACCTGCGCGCCAACGTAAAAGGTGTGCCCGGATGGTCACGCGCACTGGTACTCACCACCGATGAAAAACAGACCGATGCATTAACCCGGCGACTACAGGTCGAGATGGATCGCGCTTTCCCGCAAGCTCAGATTATTGTGCGCGGTATCGACCAAGGCCCTCCCGTCGATGCGCCGCTGGAGATCAGGCTGATCGGCCCCAGTACCACATTACTCAAGTCACTGGGTGAGGCCTTCCGTCAACGCATGGCCGCCCTGCCGGACGTCACACATACCAAACTCTCAATGGCACCCGCCCCACCCAAAGTGGTTTTTGATCTCGACGAGGCTGCATTAAAGCGCGCTGGGCTCAGCAGAGCCGAGGTGGCGCGTGGCATCCAGAGCGCCCTCTCCGGCAGTGTGGGGGGCGAGCTACTCGAGAGCACCGAAAGACTCCCCGTCAGAGCGATTCTGGAACGCGAGCAGTGGGACACCACGGATGATTTAACCAACATCCGCCTCCCTGTGCGCACTGTGAGTCGCGACTCGCTCATACCTGCGATCCCGCTGAGCGCGCTCGGCAATGTTGCGCTGGTGCCAGATGATAGTCCCATCTCGCGGCGTAACGGCGAGCGCATCAACGAAGTACATGGTTATTTGCGGCGTGGCGTACTCCCCGAGGAGGCACTCAAAATGCTCGCAGCGGATCTTGAGGAAAATCCAATAGCGCTCCCTTCAGGGTATCGCTACGAGTTCGGGGGAGACGCCGAGGAACGCAGCGAGTTGGTCTCGGACCTACTCGCGCCACTCGGCGTGATAATCGCCGCCATGCTCGCGACCATCTTGTTGACCTTCAATTCATGGCGCCTTACGGCGATCGCTTTCTGGGTCACGGGCTGTTCATTTGGGCTGAGCTTGTTGGCGCTCGCCGTATTTCAATACCCCTTGGGGATTCAAGCACTGATAGGAGTGATTGGCTCAGTGGGCGTCTCCATCAACGCGGCCATCATCATTCTCAGCGGCCTTCGCTTAAATGACGGCGCGGTAGCGGGTGACCCCGACGCCATTGTTGATGTGGTCATGGACGCCAGCCGGCACATTGTCTCAACCACGGTCACGACCTTCGGAGGCTTTTTGCCCCTGATACTCGAGGGCAGCCAATTCTGGGCGCCCTTTGCCATGGCTATCGCGGGCGGGGTGCTACTCTCAACCGTTGTCTCGTTCTATCTGGTACCACCGCTCTACACGTTGCTCATGCACCCCAGAAGACACTTGTTAACGGACAGCTCTGACACCCCACGTACAGCGTCCGCCGTAACCCTGCGAGAAGCGGCGTGAGCCCCACCCGCTGTCGTTACCATCACGGCGATCTGCGCAATGCGCTGATCATTGCTGCTGCGGAACTTATCGAGTGCGCGGGAACGCTGGATTTTTCCATGGCGGAGGCCGCGGCAAAGGTCGGCGTGAGCGCCGCCGCGCCCTACCGCCATTTCGCTGATAAAGAAGAGCTACTGAGGGCTGTGCGTGATCTCGCATTTCTGGGGCTTGACCACAGGGCAATGGAAACGCTGGAAGCGCACGAAGCGGGATCTCTGGAGGGCATGTTGGCCCTCGGCCATACCTATCTGGCCTTCGCTCGCGAGAAACGCGCTTTTTTCTCACTAATGTGGGAAGACCGGGGGGATAGCGCCGAGCGGCGCCTTGAGGCCCAAACAAAATACGGAGGTTTCCACGTACTGGTAACCATGGTTCAGACTTTCTGTGAAAAACAGGGCAGCGGAGATGTCGACGCGTTGTATATTGCCACCCAGATTTGGTCCATGGCCCACGGTATCGCCACGCTGGAGGCAAATCAGATGCTCGATCTGTTTGACAGCTCGATTCAACCGGAACATTTGCTCGACGACGGCGCACGGACCATGCTCACGGGAATTTTGAATACATCCGCTAACACCGGCCCAAAGCGAAAAGGCTTGCAGAAGCGAGCCTGACCCCATCGACGCCCCAGCCTCCGTCATGTCCGCCACCAAGGCGGGCACGGGACGAAGCTTTGACTTGGCCTCAAGGGATGACGATGGGATACTGCGCACCCTCCGCCCGTAGCACAACCGGATAGTGCAACGGCCTTCTAAGCCGTAGGTTGCAGGTTCGAATCCTGCCGGGCGGGCCACCCGCCACCCCTCTGTCGTGAAGCCGTTGTGTCGCCATTAGCAAGGCGCCTGTCGACGGCATGGGGATCGACACAGTATTCTGACGCAGCCCAGAATCGAGGTGCAGTTTATGCCACGCCACATCATGATTTCAGATGGTCCCGCCCAACCTGACCCGCAACACATTGAAAGCTTCTGGCAAAAAGCCAGCCTAGAATTTCCCGATGTGGGCGGCGACTATCAGGTTCGCTCACTCGGCATCGATGCTGACACCACCGAGCAAATTCTCGGATTCATCAAATCCCGCGAAAAGGTCGCCACCTTTAGCCTGCCATGGGTCTTGGAGGCAAACGGCTTCCCGCGATCCTCAGCGGGCACCCCGATCGTACTCTGCGACTATCAAGGCAAGCCCAGACTAATCGTCCGCCTAACCGAGGTACGAGAGACGACCTTTGGTGAGATTAGCGCCGCCGAAACATCAATGGATGGTCCGCCAGTGCAAGACCCCGACATCTGGATTCCTCTGCACCGGGAGTACTGGAATGGATTACTTGCGGCCTATGAGCGAAGCTGCGAAGACAATATGCCCGTCCTGATTGAACCCTTCGATTACGTCGGTGAAGTCAGTTTATGAGCACACCCTTAAAAAGCCCCTATGTCGTCATTGGCGCCGGTATTCACGGGCTCAGCACCGCTTACCATCTCGCGCTCGAACTTAAAGCCACAGGCAAAGGCGATGGCCGCGATATTCTGGTTGTCGATAAAACAGGCATCTGCGCGGGCGCAACGGGCATTGCCTGTGGCGTGATTCGCAACAACTATTTTCAGCCAGCGATGCGCGAGCTCATGGCGCACTCGGTCAAAATCTGGGAAAGCGACCCGGAAACCTACAGCTACCATCCGGTGGGGTATATGCAAATCAGTAGCGAGTCGATGCGAGAAAATGTCGCGTCGATCTTCGCCCAGCAACAGGCCATCGGCTACCAATCTGTCTTTGTCGAGGGCGCCGCCGAAAGCACGCGCTACATGAAAGACATCTTCTCTGACTGGCGAGCACAGGGGATCACGTCAGTGCTGCATGAGATGCCCGGCGGCTACGCGAATAACACACGCGCGATGCAGGGCTTGGCCGCCAAAGCCAAGGCGCTGGGCGTGCAAATTCTCAGCGGCGTGAATGTTCAGGGCTTGCCACTCGATGGCGCCGGCGCCATCACGGCGGTAGAGACCGATCAGGGGCGCATTGAGTGTGACTATGTCGTGGTTGCGGCTGGCCCTTGGGTGCGCAGTTTTTGGCAAATGCTCGACTTGCCCATGAGCATTGGGATTAAAAACCCCTCGACGGGCGAGACCACACAAGATATTCCTATGTGGATTTACTGGTCCCTTCAGGAAGGCACGCTAGGCGTAGACCCCCATCTGCAAGTCACGAATTCCGGCGCCATGCCGCCAGTGATTCACGTCGACACGGACGCGCCACTCTACTCCGATGTGGACGGTCGCTGCCTGACCGACAAGATGTGGGGTATCTACTACAAACCGGATTTCCACTTTGGTGGCGTTCAGGGCGGTGCGGCACCCTTCATCGTCGATAAACCCGCCGACGCCGTGGCGGTTGACCCTTATGGGCCTGCCTCACCCGAGTTTATTGTTGGAGAAGCGTTTGCCGAGATGTGGGTATCCGCCCTCGCACACTGTCAAGAACGCTTCGCCGGCACCCTGCCACAGTTCAAAAAAGAGCCCTCGGGCGGCATTGGCGCCTTTACGCCTGACAGCTTCCCGGTATTCGATACCATGC
>Ga0255743_10000148_pt1 | contig 62417 bp, 28 predicted proteins | sample 101ome_19_FD_179950 | JGI IMG/M metagenome (GOLD analysis project Ga0255743, IMG submission 179950) | Coastal salt marsh microbial communities from the Groves Creek Marsh, Skidaway Island, Georgia - 101405AT metaG (version 2) | ecosystem: Environmental > Aquatic > Marine > Intertidal zone >... | reverse complement strand
ATCTCTAAATAAATCATATTATCAAGGTACGGAATGTACTGCGGTAATTGAAAGAGATGATTCTTCGGTTTCTTACGAAGGATTCGGACCTGATAGTGGACAAAACGTAGAATTTAGATTTAATCGTATTACATTAAAAGGTAAAGGATTCTATCCAGAAATAGGTGATATTATTATGCATAACGATGCATACTTTGAAATTGATAATGTAAGAGAGGACCAATTAATTGGTGGACAAACTGGAGAGAAATTCTCAATTATTGCATCAACATTTATGACAAGAAGAAGTTCTATTCAAACTGAAATGAGAGTTATATAATGAATAAGAAAGAAACAAATAGAGCATTACAAAGAGGTATAGATAAGGAGTACACTAAAGGTGTTAAACTTTTAGATGTAGATACTACTATTGCTGAGTATATGGTAGATACTATTATACCTGATGTAGAAGAACACAATAGTAAAGTTAAGGTTCCTCTATTATATGGTAATGCTGAAAGATGGAATAATGCTAGAGCAAAAGGATATTTGAGAGACCAAAGAGGTAGGATTCAAATTCCTTTAGTAATGTTCAAAAGAAATTCTATTGAAAGAGATACAAATTTAGCACAATTTAAAGACGTAAATACTCTACCAGCTTATAAAAAATATTCTAAACAAAATAGATATGAAAGATTTTCACTACAAAGTGGAGCACAAAGGGCATTTGAACAATATGAAGTTTCGGTACCTGATTATGTAACTGTAACTTATGAGGTAATGATTTGGACATCATTCACCGAACATATGAATAAAATTGTAGAAGCATTTCAATATGCTACTGATAGGTATTGGGGTAAAGATGATGGATTCAAATTTAGAACTCGTATTGATTCATTTGATAATCAACAAGAAGTAGGAGAGGGTTCAGAAAGAATCATTAGAACTTCTTTCACTATGGTAGTGAACGCTTACCTACTTCCTGAAACATATGATGAGAAGCCAACTGTTAAAAAATCATTCACACCAAAGAAAGTTGTATGGGGTGTTGAAACTGATTTAAGTGGGACAACATTTACAAATCCTAACATTTATAATGAATATCAAAATGTTATTGATTTTGTTGCTATTAGAAGTTCTCAAAAAGCTGAATTAGTTATGGGAGGTGATTCAGTAACTGGTGATGGTGCTATTGTAAAAATAACAAATGTAAGAAAACCTATTTTACCAACGGAATTGATAGGTTCGTTTGATACATTAAATTGGTTTAGAGTTTATATAAATACGGAATTTAAACCAGCATCTACATACACTTATTCTTTTAATGGAGCTACAAATGAAATATCATTTACATTTAATAATACTTTAGGGTTTCAATTAGATGCAAACGATGAAATAGATATTGTGGGTAAATTTGAACAACTATGAATATAAAGACACTAAAGGATATAATGAAACAGGTTAACGAACCAAATGAATTCGTTATGGTTCCTCACGATTTAGTTCATCCTTTATATTGGATTTGGAAAGTAGAAAATTGTAGGTTAAAAATTTTAGATAGTAGGTTATCTACTAAACGAAAAGAAAAAAATAGATTTGATGTATTTGTTTGGGGTGGTTATATAGCTCCAAGAGATTATAGATACAAGCAAGTTGGAAATGATTTTCATATAGAATTTATTAGAGAAAACTTTCCAGCAACAATTGAAAATACAAATGACCCAGACTATGGACAACCTTGGGCATTTGAAGTTGATGATGAAGTAAAAATTGAAGGAGATTTAGAAACAATAAGATAATGCCAACAAGACCAAAACCACATATAGATTTAGGTAGTATTACCAAAAAAAGAGATAGGGAAGCTTTTAAAAATTTTGTATTAGAAGTTATTGATGATACATTCATTTTTGAAGTAATACCCACTTCAATTTCTTTAGATGGTGATAACTTTACATTGGTATTAAATGGATATAGATTTGTTTATGAGGATTTAGTTGTTGCGGATTCGAAAGATTATTTAGATGTATATTTATATGGAGTAAAGCAACCAAACGATAGGTATGGTGTTACATTTGATGATACATCAATAACCATAACATTTACGGAAAATATTACTCGAGTTCCTGCCGATGTGGTTAGAACTGATTTTGAAGTTAAAGGTAAAATTGCAGAGATTCTATAACAATGGCTAGATTAATACCACAAAAGCAGATTGAAGAAGTAAATATTTTTAAGGATTCCATATCCGTAAATAATAACGTCTCCATATCAGGTTCTTTATTAGTATCTCAATCAATTAATATAGGAAGTGATTTAACTACACCACAAATAATAACAGGTTCAGTTGAAATTACTGGTTCGGTTAATATTGATGGTGATTTAACATTTGCTAGAGCAGAAAGTAGATTAGATGCTACGGCATCCTTTTCCGATGTATCAGTTGATACTCAAAGATTTGGTGGTATTCCAGTAGCAGAATTCGGAGGTAGTGATGCAACAGTTTATGTATCTGCTACTAGAGGTGATGATTCCAATGATGGACGTTCACCTCAATTTCCTGTAAAAACAATAAAAAGAGCTGCTCAAATTGTAACACCTGGTGATGATGGTAGATATGGATTACCTACTGGTTCTAACTTTACTGGTTTTAGAATTGATGTACAAGCTGGTACTTACTTAGAAGATAATCCAGTTGAACTTCCAAGAAACACAACTGTTTGGGGAGCTGGTTTAAGGGTTACCAAAGTTGTTGCTAAGAATGAAAACGAAGATTTATTTTGGGTAAATAGTGGTAACTATTTAGCAGAGATGACTTTTGCTGGATTAAGAGTATTTCCATCAGTTGATGATTCCCAGAAAGGTTTTGCAATATCATTTGCTCCAAACGCATTTATTACAACATCTCCTTATGTTCAGAACTGTTCAATGATTTCCAATCAGGAAAACTCATTCTTAGAAGCATATGAAGATATTCCTGCTGGTGGTGGTGGATTGAATGTAGATGGTAATAGAATCCATCCAGATTCACCTCTTGCATCAATGGTATTGGATGCATATACACAGGTTGCACCTAATGGTGTTGGTTGTCAAGTTGTAGGTAGAGGATTTATTCAGTTAGTATCATTCTTTACAAACTTCTCAGCATACTCGGTAAAGGTAATTGATGGTGGACAAGCAGTATTACTTAACTCGAACACCTCATTTGGTGATTTTGGTATGTATGCTTCTGGTTCTCGTTTTATCACTGGTAGTGGTGGTAATACTGAGGCATTTTTGAATGTACAAGATAATTACTCTATCATCGTTGATACGATTGAAAGGGGGTTGGATGAAATTCCTGATTTAGTTACAAATACCGAAGATGGTATTAAGGTAACTGATGAATTACAAATATTCAATACAGGTGCACAAGCAAAAGATAAAGATGCAAAAACAGTTGTATCTGATTATAGATTAATATCTAATCTTATTGAAAGAGGAGTTGAAGATAAGATTCCTATTCTAGCATTATCATCGGATAGGGGATATAACTCAGGTTCAATATGGAATGTTAGTGGTGATAATCAAATAACTTCATCAACTACGGCATCTGAAGCTGATTTAAATACAATCAACTCTAATTATGATATTGTTTTAGATATAATTGAAAGAGGTAACGCAGCTACATCATCATATACTTATGTAGATAATGTTGGAAACGTAGAAAGCTTAATTCCAACTCCTGATAACCCTCCAATTAAAGTAACTGGGGTTGATGAATACAAAACATCAGCAGTAACTGATGATACTAAAAATACAATAAGTAGTAGATTTGATACTGTTATTTCGATTATTAAAAATGGTGTTGATGTTATACCTGATATTGAAACTAATACTTCGGAATCATATAAAGTAACAAACACTTCTCAGTATATAACTGATTTAAGTGCATCATTAGATGTTAGGGAAATAGTTAGTTCATCATTTTCAACAGTTTATAATATTTTAGATAATGGAACAGGTTCAGCACCAACAATAGTTGAAAGTTCTTCTTTTGAAAACCCAACAATTGATTATCAAAATGCATATACTTTATTAAAAGAAAATATACCATTTATTCAAAAAGAAACGATTGCATATCTTTCATCTTCTTGGAGTGAATTTTACTACTCTGAATCTAAATGTGAAAGAGATTTAGGATATATCATTAGTGGCGCAGCACATGATTTATTATTTGGTGGAAACGAGGAATCGGTAAGAAATGGTAACTTCTATTATCTATATCCATCTGAGGCAACAACTATTCAGAAAAGTCCAACACTTACTGCTATAAAATATGCAGCTGGTGTTGTTGATAATATACTTGCTGATATAACATTCCAAGAAACAACTGTTGAAGCTGATAATGCATACGAATTATTATTTGAAAATAAAAGATTTATTCAATCTGAATCAATTGCATATCTTTCATCTTCTTGGAGTACATTTGATTATAATGAAGCTAAATGTGCTAGAGATATTGGATATATTATAGATGCGGTTGCAACTGATATAAAATATGGTGGTAATGAACGAAGTGTTATTGCTGGTAATTTCTATTACAAATATCCATCAAACGCTACAGTTAATTTCCAATCAAATACAGATGGTCAATTAAACCAAACAATTGATGGTATAAATTATGCTAAAAGACTTGCTGAAAAATTAGTTAAAAATATAACTTTTGTAACTCAATCTTCATCAACATTAGAGGTAATTGATACTATATTTGAAAATCGTTCTTTAATTCAAAATGAAACGATTACATATATCAATACAACATATCCAAACTTTTCTTACAATGAGGTAAAATGTAAGAGAGATACTGGATACATTTTAGATGCAGTACTTACTGATTTAAAATATGGTGGTGTAGAAAGAACTCAAAACGCAGGTTTATACTATTTTTCATATCCATCTATTGCTAATACAACTCAATTAGAAGAAACATTAGAAGGTATAAGATATTCTAAGGGATTTGTAGGTGAAGTTGCTAAATCCAACTTATTAGAAATACCAAGTCAACAATTAAACATTAATAAAAGAATTAAAGTTGGTGATGTTGATTATGTAACATCATCAATGGGTGGTACTGAATTTGAATCAAAGCACATAAGTGGTTCGGTTGGTATAGTTGAAGATATTATTAGATTTGGAAATGATTCCATATTATCAGCAATAGCTGAAAATACAGGTAGTTTTGATTGGAGTGTAACATCCCCATTAAACGTATCCGAAATATTACAAGTAACAGCTTCTGTATCAACATCAATTAGTTCATCTATTTTTGATGATATATCTGGAAGTTTTGATACTGTAATTAAAATTATTGAAAGTGGTAGTTCTATTGTAACTGAAGAAACAATCGGAACTGGTTCAGCTCCAGTGCCTGAATCTCAAATAGGAGACCCAATTTCTACTATTGGTATTCCTAAAGATTCTTATGGTGATGGTTTAGCAAAAACAGTAACAACTACAATAATACCAACTTTTGATTTAGTTGAAAATACAGATGCTGGTATTAAATTTGGAAGTGATACACAAATTACAGGTTCTATAACTTCATCAGTTAGTGAATCATTAAAAGTATCATCTTCATTTTCAGATATTATCGATATCATTAGATATGGTACTTCTGGTAGTTTAAGTTTGAGTGGTTCTTTTGATACCTCAACTTACTATGAAGTTATTACTCCAGAAACTGGTGATTACTATATTTTAAATCAAGCACAATTAGATGAGTTTGATGGTGTATCCGCTGGAGGTTACTTCAATTTAGTTGAAAATACAGGTTCATTCAGAGATGGTATTAAAGACCCAACTTTAACATTGAAGAGGGGTGAAATGTACACCTTCTCAGTAAATGCTTTAAAATACGATTTAAATCCATTCTATATTAAAACCGCTAGGAAGCCGGATAAAGAAGCTCTTTATAATGAGGGTGTAACTAATAATGGTGTAAACTTTGGAACTTTAACATTTATTGTTCCATTAGAAGCACCAGATAGATTATATTATGTAAATGGTAATAATGTATCTGCTAGTGGTATTATCAATGTGGTTGATAATTTACCAATTTCGGATACTCAAAGATATATTGAAGTTCCATCTAAAGGATTTGTTGAAATAACTACTAACAATGTTGATAATATTAAGATATCAAACATATCTCAATATTCATCTTCATTTAGTGCTTCGGTTGATGAATCGCATGAAATTAGTTCATCATTTGCAACTACAATAGAAATATTGAAAAATGGTGTAGATTCATTTACACCAACTGCAGCAACTTATAATCCAGCTGATGGTGAATTTGTAATGACTGTTTCTCAACATGGTTTAGATGTTGGTGATAGAATTTACTTAAAGCCAGAATCATTCGTATTCACTTGTGATATGGATGGTAATAGAACTGAGCACAAATTACCTTCAGTTGGACAACCCGCATACAACAAACAATTAACTATAACTTCGATAACCGATGATACTATAACTGTAAATGTTGGTAAATCAGGTCCAAACATTGAATTTAATCCAACTAACGCAACTTATGACCCAGCAACTGGAGATTTCGTTGCAACTGTTGGGAATCATACTTTAAGTGTTGGAGAAGGTATTGTACTTTCACCAGAATCATTTGCATTCACTTGTGATATGGATGATGACCAATCAGTTAAATCTTATCCAAGAGTTGGTATTGACCCGTTTGCAGTTCGTTCTATTCCAATTACTTCGGTAACTGATACTACGTTAACATTTAATGTTGGAGCATCAGGTCCGAATAAATACTTTACTCCTTCATCCGCATCTTATAACGCATTGACTGGTGATATGATTGTAACTGTTGGACAACATGGATTGGGAGTTGGAAGAAGTGTAGTATTGGAGGATAAATCATTTGCATTCACTTGTGACCAAGATTCAGATGCAACAACTCATTCTTATCCAAGACCAGGTTCAGACCCATATGCTGGTAAATCGATAGAAATTAAATCAGTTGGAAATACTCAACATACACCAACAAATGCTCCTTATAATGCATCTACTGGGATTGTAACTTTAACTATCGCTGGGCATGGATTTAGTAATGGAGATTATGTTAAAGTTGATGATGGAGCATTAACCTATACTTGTGTATTGGATGGTAATACTGTTGAAAAATCTTATCCAAGAGCTGGATATGATTACCCAAGTGGAAGATGGTTACAAATTTCAAATGTAACAACTGATACATTTGATATTAACATAGGTTCATCTTCTTACACTGGAGCTCATACATTTGTATCCGCAACTAATGGTGGTATAAGAAGGCAAACTGGTACATTTACAATTAATGTAGGAGATGGTGGAACGGCATCAAACTCTTTACACACATTTGTATCAGCTTCAGCAAACGCTGTAAAGCATGAACCACAATCAGTTCATACATTTGTATCTTCTTCAAATGGAGCTATTAAACATTTACCACAATCAACCCACACCTTTGTTAGAACAAGCGAAGATTCGGTAAGTACTTTACCAACTATTGTTGAAAATACATCTGGTTCAATAAAAGTAACAAATACATCACAAATTACATCTTCAATAACACCATCTGAATATGAACTAAATAATGTAAGTTCATCCTATGCAATTGTTATTGATGTTTTACAAAATGGTATGGGATACACCCCAACCAATGCAACTTATGACCCTGCTACTGGTGATTTTGTAATGACTATTGAAAATCATAGTTATGGTGTTTCTGATAGTATTTACCTAAGACCAGAATCATTCACATTCACTTGTGATATGGATGATAATAAAACTGAGCACAATCTACCATCAGTTGGTCAAATAGCTTATACTAATAAATTACCAATAACATCGGTAACTGATAATACTATAACTGTTAATGTTGGTAAATCGGGTCCAAATGTAGAATTTAATCCAACTAACGCAACATATGACCCTGCAACTGGTGATTTTGTAATTACAACTGGTACTCATAGTTTAAGTGTTGGTGAGGGGATTATATTAGATATTGAATCATTTGCATTCACTTGTGATATGGATGATGACCAATCAGTTAAATCTTACCCTAGATTAGGTATAGACCCTTATGCTGGTCGTTCAATGAAGATTACTTCAATCACCGATACTACAATGACTGTTAACGTAGGAGCATCGGGTCCTAATAAATACTTTACTCCAACAAATGCTGATTATAACGCATTGACTGGAGATATGATTTTAACTGTTTCTGAATCATTTGGTTTAGGTGTTGGTAGAAGTGTAGTATTAGAAAACGAATCTATCGCATTTACTTGTGATATGGATGGTAACGCAACTACTCACTCTTATCCGAGATTAGGTTCTGACCCATACGCTGAACAATCAATTGTAATTACATCAGTTGGTACAACCTCTCATACTGTAACCGATGCACCTTATAACGCATCAAACGGAGATGTCACTATAACAATAGCTGGACATGGATTTAGTAATGGTGATTACATTAAACTTTCTGATAATTCACTAACATACACTTGTGTATTAGATGGTAATACAACTCAAAAGACTTATCCAAGAACTGGAATAGATTATCCATCAGGTAGATGGTTAGAAATTTCTAATGTAACTACAAACACATTTGATATTAATATTGGTTCTTCTCCATATACAGCAGCTCATACTTTCGTATCTGCTACATCGAATGGATTAGAAAGACAAGATGGTACGTTTACAATTAATGTAGGTGATGCTGGGAGTGCTTCTGGTTCAATCCATACATTTGTATCAGCATCCAATGGAGCTGTTAAGCACGAACCTCAATCGGTTCACACTTTTGTATCAGCATCAAATGGAGCAGTAAAGCATTTACCTCAATCAAATCATACATTTGTTAGAACTACTGAAAATTCAGTAAGTAGTTTACCTAATGAAATTCATAATACATCAGCTAGTATAAAAGTAACCGATGTACCTCAGTACATTTCATCTTCGGTAAGTGGTACATTAGAAAATGTTAGTTTTGTATCATCATCGGTATCGATAGTTTACAATATGGTACAATTGGGTACATCTGGTTCATACACTGCTAGTTTATATGATACTGGAAGTGGACCTCAAACCGATGAATCAACAATAGCTGCATACGAAATTATTAGAAATAATATTTCATTTATCCAATCTGAAAGTTTAGCATACTTATCATCGTCTTGGAGTACAGCTTCGTATGATGAAGTTAAATGTGGTAGAGATATTGGTTTAATTATATCTGGTGCGGCTGAAGATTTAATTTGGGGTACGGTATCATCATCGGTAGTAAATGGTAAGTTCTATTTAGAATACCCATCTCAAGCTGAAACATCTCAATTAAATCAAACATTAGATGGTATTGAATATGCTAGTAAAATTACTCAGAAGTTAATTCAAAACATTGAATTTGTAGAACCATCTACTGAAGCATCTGCTTCACATCAATTATTGTTAGATAATAAGTTATTAATTCAAAATGAAACGATTGAATACATATCATCATCTTGGAGTGATTTCGTTTACTCTGATATATTGTGTAGACGAGATATTGGGCATATTATAGATGCAGCAGCAACTGATATTTTATATGGTGGTAATGAACGTTCAGTACAAGCAGCATCTTTCTATTATAGTAATCCATCTGCAGCAACTGGTTCACAATTAAATCAAACTGTTGATGCAATTAATTACGCTAGAAGAATATCTAATAAGATACTTCAAAATGAAGTTTTACAATTACCTGAATTACAAACGTTAGGAGTAGCAGAATTAATTTCTGAAAATAGAAGTTTAATACAAGAAGAAACTATTCAATTCCTTTCTTCTTCTTGGAGTACTTTTGAATATAATGAAGCTAAATGTAGAAGAGATACTGGATATATTATAGATGCGGTTGTAACCGATTTCGTATATGGTGGTAATGAAAGAGCAGTAAACGCTGGGGAATTCTATTATCTATATCCATCAGATGCAACTGGTTCACAATTAGTACAAACTATTGATGGTATTACTTACGCACAACGATTAACAAATAAATTAATTAATAATACAACACTAGTAACATCTTCATTGGAAAGATTAGCAACTAAAGATTTATTAATTGATAATAAAGAATTAATTCAAAATGAAGTTATTCATTTCATTAGTTCTTCTTGGAGTACATTTGATTATATAGAATCTAAATGTAAACGAGATGTTGGATATATTATTGATGCTATCGCAACTGATGTAGTTTATGGTGGTAATGAGAGAAGTGTAGTAGCGGGTGAGTTCTATTATAGATATCCATCTGAAGCAACAACTACTCAATTAGACCAAACAATTACTGGTGTAAAACATGCAGCTGGATTATCAGAAAAAATTATTCAAAATACACTATTAGTAAATCCTGATAGTAACCTATTAGAATCTTATAATAGAATTAGAAACAACAGGTCAATGATTCAATCGGAAACTGTTGAATTTATTGATAGTTTATATCCATACTTTACTTACAATAGAGAAAAATGTAAGAGAGATACTGGGTTTATAATAGATGCAGTTGCAACCGATTTACTATGGGGAGGAAATGAGAGAAGTATCATCGCTGGTGATTACTATTATAGATATCCATCTCAAGCAACTACATTCCAATTAAAGGAAACAGTAGAAGGAATTAGATACGCTGAGACTGTTTTAAATAGTGTTGTTCTTAACGAAATATTAGAAAGACCTAAAATTATCTTTAATAGTGAAAATCATATCAAAATTGATGGTGTTCCACAATATAGTGGTTCTATGGCTATTAGTGGTAGTAACTTAAATGAAGTAAGTTCATCATTTGAAATGGTTAATGGGATTATAACCGATGGAATAAAATCATTTACTCCAACGGATGCAACATATGACCCAGCTACTGGTGATTTTGTAATGACTATTGCAAATCACACATTAACTAATAAAAATGGTATCTATATAAAACCAGATTCATTCACATTTACTTGTGATATGGATGGTAATAGAACTGAACACATTTTACCATCAATTGGACAACCTGCTTATAACAATAGACTGGAAATACAATCTGTAACAACGAATACTATAACTGTAAATGTTGGTAAATCAGGTCCAAATGTAGAATTTAATCCAACTAACGCAACTTATGACCCAGCAACTGGTGATTTTGTAGTAACTGTGGAAAGCCATAGTTTAAGTGTGGGTGAGGGTGTTATTATGGAAGCTGAATCATTCGCATTCACTTGTGATATGGATGATAACCAATCAGTTAAATCATACCCAAGAGTTGGTATAGACCCTAAAGCAGTTCGTTCAATTCCTCTTACGGCTGTAACTGATACTACAATGACATTTAATGTAGGAGCATCAGGTCCGAATAAATATTTCACACCTATATCTGCATCTTACAACGCTTTAAGTGGAGATATGATATTGACTGTTAGTGAATCATTCGGATTGGGTGTTGGTAGAAGTGTAGTATTAGAAGATGAATCATTTGCATTTACTTGTGACCAAGATAATGATGCTACAACTCATTCTTATCCAAGACCAGGTTCAGACCCATATGCAGGAAAATCAATTGTAATTACTTCAGTTGGTACAACCTCTCATACTGTAACTGATGCACCTTATGATTCGGCAACTGGTGATGTTACAATAACAATCACATCACATGGATTTAGTAATGGAGATTACATCAAATTGGATGATAACTCTCTAACTTATACTTGTGTATTGGATGGTAATACAACTACAAAATCTTATCCAAGACCTAATTACGATTATCCAAGTGGAAGATGGTTAGAGATTTCAAATGTAACTACAAATACATTTGATATTAATATTGGTTCATCTCCATATGTGGGAGCACATACATTTGTATCAGCAACTAACGATGGATTGGAAAGACAAGATGGTACATTTACAATCAATGTGGGTGATGCTGGAAGTGCTTCTGGTTCGTTACACACATTCGTATCTGCATCTAATAGAGCAGTTAAGCATGAACCACAATCACTTCACACATTTGTATCAGCATCTGATGGAGCAATTAAACACTTACCTCAATCAAATCATACATTTGTTAGAACTGAACTAAGTTCTGTAAGTACTTTACCATACGAAATTAGAAATGTTAATTCACTAACTAAAGTAACGGATACATTACAAGTTACTGAATCATATAATGGTTCACAAACTCAGATAGGAATTATATCAGCTAGTATTGATATGATTAACGATATTATTAGATTAGGTTCTGATGATATTCCATTTACTATCGCTAAGCATTTCCAAACTTCTGAGTTAGACACACCACAACAACTAACTACATCTTCATATGTAACTGCTAGTGGTGATTACACTGTAAGTTCTGAAAAAACATTAGTATCTGAATCATTCTCATTAATTAATGATATTATTGAGAACACAACATCATCAATTGATGATTTTGTTGATAATACTTACAACAAACGTAAATTTACTAATACAACGCAATATTCATCTTCAGTATCAGCTTCAGCAAATGAATTTTCAATTGTTGAAAATAGATTTGGAATAGTTTCTAATATAGTAGAAAATGGATTATCACAAAAACCATCTATTATAAGAAATAATACTGATATAGATAATTTAATAAAAGTAACAAACACACCACAATATATCTCATCATCAGCTGCTGATAAATTACAAGCTAAAATTATTTCTTCATCAGTAGCTATTGTAACTGATATTATTGAAAATGGTAGTGGTTCGGCACCAGCTATTATTGAGTACACAACTCCATCTGATTCTCCAAAAGCTAAGTTAGCTTATCAATTGTTAAAAAATAACTTAGAGTTTATCAAAGAAGAAACTGTGGCTTATATCTCATCTTCTTGGAGTACATTTGAATATGATGATATTAAGTGTAAGAGAGATGTTGGTTTAATTATCTCTGGTGCAGCTGAGGATTTGATTTGGAACTCTAATTCAGCATCGGTAGTAAATGGTAAATTCTATTTAGAATATCCATCACAAGCAACTGGTTCTCAATTACAACAAACATTAGATGGTATTAACTATGCTAGTACATTAGCACAACACATTGTTAGAAATAGAACATTTGTAACTGCATCGAATGAAGTATCTGCATCATACAACTTATTGTTTGAAAATAAAGAATTTATTCAAAATGAAACAATCGCTTATCTAAGTTCTTCTTGGAGTGATTTCTACTACTCTGAATCCAAATGTAAGAGAGATATTGGATACATCGTAGATGCGGTAGCAACCGATTTAAAATACAATGGTAATGAAAGAAGTGTTATTGCGGGTGATTACTATTACAAATATCCATCAGCGGCAATTGTAGGTGGTGTACCAAATGTAGACCAACAAAAAGACCCAACGGTAACTGGTATCAATTACGCTAAATCATTAGCATTAGAATTGGTTAGTGGTTCTACATTCCAAACCACATCAAACGAAGTTGAATTTGTTTATGATTCAATTAGAGAAAATAGAGAATTCATTCAAGCGGAAACTGTAGCATTTGTAAACGCTAAATATCCAAACTTACAATACAACGAAGTAAGTTGTAGTAGAGATACCGGATTCATCGTAGATGCAGTTGCAACTGATTTAAGATGGGGTGGTAACCAACGTTCAATAGTAGCTGGGCAATACTACTATAAATTCCCATCTAAAGCAACAACTTCACAATTGGGTGAAACTACTGATGCAGTAATTTACGCATCTAAGTTAGTAAGTGAATTGATTGATAAGAATACTTTACCAATCCCATCAGCTAGTTTAAATGTTGATAATAACATTAAGGTAATGGGTGGTACTCAATACACTGGCTCAATATCAGCTAATCAATCAGATGTAGATTTCATATCATCATCTATTGATATCGTAACTACAATTGTAGTAGATGGAACTGGTTCATATGAAACTGCTGGTAATTATACAACACCATCAACTGATGCTAATACAATAGCTGCTTATCAAATTATAAGAAATAACTTAGATTTTATTAAAGATGAAACTATCGCTTACCTATCTTCTTCGTGGGCAGATTTTGATTATAACGAAGAAAAGTGTAGAAGAGATACTGGATTAATTATCTCTGGTGCGGCTGAAGATTTAATTTGGAATTCAAATTCAGCATCTATTGTAAATGGTAAATTCTACAACGAATTCCCATCTGAAGCTAATGGAACTGGTTCTCAAGTTGAACAAACATTAGATGGTTTATTCTATGCTAGTAGAATAACTCAGAAATTAATTCAAAACATTGAATTTGTCGAACCAACAACTGAGGTATCTTCTTCTTGGGAATTGTTAAGAAGTAACAAAGATTTCATTAAGGATGAATCAATTGCTTATTTATCATCTTCTTGGAGTGATTTTGATTACAATCAAGAAACTTGTAAAAGAGATATTGGACATATTATAAATGCTATTGCTACTGATATATTATATGGTGGTAATGAAAGAAGTGTTATTGCTGGTAATTACTATTACAAATACCCATCATCTGCAACAACAACACAACTTAACCCAACTACAACTGGTATCAACTACGCTGGTGATATTGCTGAAAATATAATTGTAAACAATGTATTTGAATCACCATCAGCAGAAAGAATTGCTGGTAATGAATCTCTATTAAACAATAGAACATTTATCCAATCAGAATCATTAGCATATTTAACTGCTAGTTGGAGTACATTTGAATATGATAAAGATAAATGTGCTAGAGATGTGGGTCATATCGTAGATGCAGTTGCAACTGATTTCTTATATGGTGGTAATGAGAGAAGTAAAGTAGCGGGTGAATTCTATTACCTATATCCATCTGAAGCAACAACAATTCAAGCAAACCAAACAACTGATGGTATAAAATATGCTGGAAGAATTTCAGAAGCATTATTACAAAATATACAATTTGTAACAGCATCAGCCGAAGTATCTGCATCATTTGATTTATTAAGAAAAAATAAACCATTTATACAAGAAGAAACAATTCAATATGTATCTTCATCTTGGAGTGGTGTTTATTATAATGAAGATAAGTGTAGAAGAGATACGGGATACATTATAGATGCAGCTGCAACTGATTTATTATATGGCGGTAATGAAAGAAGTGTTATTGCTGGTAACTATTATTTCTTATATCCATCATCCGCAACTGAAAGAGGAACTCCATCTGAAGTTGCTCAATTAGACCCAACAACAACAGGTATAAAATATGCTAGTGGATTGGCTCAAAATGTAATACAAAATGTTGAGTGGAATTCACCATCAGGTTCTACATTAGTTGCTGCTAATTTATTAGTTGATAACAAAACATTTATTCAAAAAGAAACTATTGCATTCTTATCTTCATCTTGGAGTGAATTCCCATATAATGAAGTAAGTTGTAGTAGAGATTTGGGATACATTATAGATGCAGTAAGAACCGACTTGGTATATGGTGGTAATGAGAGAAGTATTCAGGCGGCTACATTCTATTACTATATTCCATCGGTAGCAATTACCGAACAAAAACCACAAACCATTGATGGTATTGATTTTGCTAAAGGAATAGCTGAAAAGGTTATTAAGCAAGAACAATTAACATTTGCTGGTTTGAATAGAAGAAATGGTTACGCTGATTTAAGAGCAGCCAAAAAGTTTTTACAATCATCAGCAATTTCATATACTGAAGCGGCATTCCCAGGATTTGAATATAACGAAGAAAAATGTTATAGAGATACTGGATTTATATTAGATGCTATTTCAACTGATTTATTGTATGGTGGTAATGAACGAAGTATTGAAGCTGCTAAATCATACTATACAGGTGTTTATGGTGATGCTAGTGTAGTAATCGAAGAACAAAAGAAAGAAACGGCAGAAACAAATAGATATTTAAGAACATTATTCCAAAAAGTTGCTAGAAATGCACCATTGGAATTATTTGGTTCACTAATTATTACTACTGGACATGATTTCTCATATGCTGGTTCTGGTGTAACATATAAAGCATTACCTCCTAATCAAGGTGGTAATGGTGTACCAGACCCAGATAAAGAAATTGTTGAATTGGGTGGGGGTAGAGTATTCTTTACCGCCGGTAACGAACTCGGTGACTTTAAGATTGGTACGGGACTTGTAATTAATCAGGCAACTGGTACATTGCAGGGTAGAACATTCTCCCGTTCATTATTCTCATTAGTTACACCATTCTCTCTAGCTCTGGAAGGTTAATAAATTAAATAGTAATATTTATATAAGATAAAGTGAAAAAATATGGCAGATGAACTAATTCCATTAAACGCATTTAAATCGGTAGTTGCAACTTTGACTGGTGAAGAAGACCAGGTGTATAAGGCACCGACTGGTGTTTCTACCATTGTATTATCGGCACAAATTACTAATAATGGTACACAAACCGAAGAGGTTGTAATCAAATTAGCACCTAATAGGATTCTACCAATTCCACAAGTAAGCGGTATCAATAATTCAGGTAGTTTCTTCTCATCATCAGCATTGATAACTGAGAATAAAACTTTCATTGAAAAAGAAGTAGCGGCTTATACTAGATTTAATAATAATCTTCAAGAAATTCCATTTGGATTTTCATCATCAAGATTTGAAGGTTATGCAGAAACTTCTATAAACGCTGTAACTTTTGATATGATTAATAGTGGTAGTACTATTAGAACTAATAAAGCGGCATTATCTTTCTACGATAAGGATGGGGTTTTATTAATTCCAGAAGGTCAAATAACAGCATCAATAGATGCGGTAAAGTACACAAAGACACTTGCTAACCAAATTATTTTAAATGAATCAGTAACAGGTTCCAATGATGTGGATAGATTATATCAATCTAGCGTAACACAATCAATAAACACTAATTTAATTGCAGAAAGTGGTTCATCAAATATCATAAATCAACTATTTAATGTAATATCAGACACAATTGAGGACCCGGTAACAGCCATACAAACTCCAGTAGAGTTTGTAACAAACTTCCCAATACCTCAAGGAGATTCATTTTCACCTGTTGTAGCTGGTAAATTAGTATTAGAAGAGGATTATGGACTAGTTTTTTCTGGTTCTACTGATTTAACTGTGGTTTTATCTATATTAGAAACTGCTAACGAATAAAATAAGAGTTGTAAATGGGTCAATTACTAAGTGGTAAAGTAAAAGTAACTCGTCCGCAGGACGTATCTCTGGATAGGTATGAGTATCTATCTCTTTCAGAAGCCGAGCCAAATTTAGGTATTCCTGAAAGTGGTAGTATTGATTCTGGTTCTTTTGCTTTAGTAGCTTCTGATGATGCTGGTAATAGATTATTTGTTACTAAAATTCAATTAGAAGAGTTTAGTGGTTCATTTAGTGGTTCATTTCAAGGTGATGGTTCACAACTAACAAATTTACCTTTAGTAGAAGATGCTAGTAGATTAATATCAGGTTCAGCATCAGCATCAATTTCCCCACAAACTGGATTCTTAGTTAATACATCTGGTTCTTTTGATGGTGGATTGACTGTTGATGGTAATGGTAGATTTACTGGTGATTTAGTTGTTGATAATAAAATTATAGCAAGAGAAATTTTAGTTGAATTTATTTCATCATCTATATTTTTCTCATCTGGTTCAAACAAATTCGGTGATGAGCTAACCGATAGACAAGAATTTACAGGTTCAGTTGAGATAACTGGTTCCCTAACAACCGAAGGTGTTGTTGAAATACCATTTGATAGTGCAGGATTCTTTAGTGGTAGTGGTGAGGGATTAAGTAATATCCCTCGTTCAGCACTAACTGAAGATGCACAAGTATCAAGCAGAATCACTTCTGGTTCTGTAACCGCATCGGTTTCACCTGATTTCGGATTCAGATTGGAAGGTGCTAATAAAGCAGAATTTTCATCATCTATATTTGTAGAGAATGGAGTATCCGCTTCGGTATTTAGTGGTAGTGGTGCTGGGTTATTCGATATCCCTCGTTCAGCACTTACAGAAGATGCATTGGTTACCAACCAAATTACATCAGGTTCAGTAACCGCATCGGTTTCACCTGATTTCGGATTTGTTGTTGTATCTGAAGATAGTGGTTCACAAATAACTGGTTCTATCAAAGTTAGTGGTAGTATAACCTTAGCAGAGGGAGCAACTTATTCTGGTAGTGGTGCGGATTTATTTAATATCCCTCTATCAGCTTTAGCAACTGAAACATTAATAGCAACTTCATTAGAGAGCGGTTCGGTAACAGCATCAGTTTCACCTGATACTGGATTCAAAGTAGAATCATTAGAAAGTGGTTCACAGTTCACTGGTTCTCTTAAAATTAGTGGTAGTGTAACTTTAGCAGAAGGTGGAATTTATTCTGGTAGTGGTGCTGGGTTATTTGATATACCTCGTTCAGCTCTTACCGAAGATGCACAAGAAACAAGTAGGATTACTTCAGGTTCTGTAACTGCATCTGTTGACCCAAATATTGGTTTTAAAGTAGAATCATTAGAAAGTGGTTCACAAATAACTGGTTCAGTTAAAATTAGTGGTAGTATAACTTTAGCAGAAGGTGAATCTTATTCTGGTAGTGGTGCTAACTTATTCGATATTCCATTATCGGCATTAGCAACTGAAACATTAATTGCAACATCTTTAGAGAGTGGTTCTGTATCTGCATCCGTATCGCCTGATACTGGATTCAAAGTAGAATCATTAGAAAGTGGTTCACAATTTACAGGTTCTTTATTTGTAAGTGGTGGAGTTACATTAGAAGATGGGATATTCACTGGTGATGGTAGTGGTTTATTTAATATTCCAATTTCAAACTTAGCTGGTGATTCACCAAGAATTGCTAGTGGTTCAGCAACAGCATCAGTTGACCCAGATGGTGGGTTTAAATTCTTTGGAGCGGATAGGGCAGAATTTAGTTCTTCGTTATTTGTATCCGAATCAATTGAAGCAAGGGAATTTAGTGGTTCATTTAGTGGTAGTGGTGCTAACTTATTTGATATTCCAGAATCAGCACTTTCTTTTGAAATAAGTAAGATTACTTCTGGTTCAGTAACCGCATCGGTTGATGCAGAAGATGGATTTGTTGTAACTTCAATTGATAGTGGTTCAACATTCTTTGGAGAAGTTAGAGTAGAAAGTGGTTCATCTTATAGTGGTAGTGGTGCTAAACTATTTGATATTCCAGTAGCTGCTATTGTAGATTTAGATACTTCATTAATATTTAGTGGTTCAATTACCGCATCTACAAACCCAGAAGATGGATTTGTAGTAACTTCGATAGAAAGTGGTTCAACATTCTTCGGTGATGTAAAACTATCATCAGGTTCGGTATTTAGTGGTAGTGGTAGAGATTTATTTGATATTCCAAGAAGTGCATTAACTGAAGATGCATTACTTTCATCATTCATAGCTAGTGGTTCGGTAACGGCATCAGTATCCCCAGTATTTGGATTTAGATTAGAAGGTACTAATAGAGCAGAATTTAGTTCTTCGGTGTTTGTAGAAAGTGGAGTTTCTGCATCGGTATTTAGTGGTAGTGGTGCTGGGCTAACGGATATACCGGAATCAGCTTTAGCATTTGATATTAACAAAATTAGTAGTGGTTCAGCAACCGCATCAATCTCACCAAATGAAGGATTTGTAGTTAATACATTCTCAACATTTGAATTCCCAGTATCAGCATCCATGTTTAGTGGTAGTGGTGCTGGATTATTTGATATTCCACAATCAGCATTAACTGAAGAAGCATTTAGAATTGCAAGTGGTTCAGCAACTGCATCCGTTTCTCCAAACTTAGGATTTGTAGTTAATACATCTTCATTATTTGAGCAAGATGTTAGAATAGATAGTGATTTGGTTGTAACGGGTAGAATTACAACAAACGAATTATATACAAACTTTATTTCATCATCGATTGTTTATTCATCTGGTTCAAATATATTTGGTGATTCAGCTGAAGATAAACAAACATTAATTGGTGAAACTGAGATTGTTGGTAATGTAACCGCAAGTGGAATTATAAGTTCATCATTTGAAGGTGATGGTAGTAGATTATTCAATATACCATTAAACGCATTATCAGAAGAAGCATTTAGAATTGCTAGTGGTTCAGTATCGGCTTCATTATTATACAAATCAGGTTCAGATGAACCAAGTATTTTTAGAGTAGAAGATACAACTAGAAAAGAAATACGAACTGAATTAAGTGGTTCTCTTGGAGTAAGTGGTAGTTTATCCGCATCTATGTTTAGTGGTAGTGGTGAAGGTTTATTTGATATTCCTCGTTCAGCATTAGCACCAGATGCATTATTATCAAATTTAATAGCAACTGGTTCAATTACTGCTTCTCTTAATCCAGATGGTGGAATGAATGTAAATACATTCACAACAATTACTGGTGGATTATTTGTAAAAGCAGAACAAACTCCAGGTGAAGCTGAAGTATCACTTATTGAATTAGGTGATAGTACAAGAATTAGTGGTTCAGTATTTATATCATCTTCAATAACCGCATCACTTTTCCAAGGTGATGGTAGTGGATTATTTAATATTCCAGCTGCACAACTTTCTGGTGATTCACCAAGAATCGCATCTGGTTCAGCAACGGCATCGGTTTCTCCAAACTTAGGATTACAAGTAAATGTACCTGCAACATTTGATGCTAGTATTTCAGCATCAACTACGGTATTTGCTAAAGATGTCGAAGTTGCTGATGATGTAACAGCTGATAGATTTATTGGTAATGAAGTTAGTGGTGCATTTAGTGGTAGTGGTAGGGATTTATTTGATATCCCTCGTTCAGCATTAACTGAAGATGCATTACTTACAAATAATATTACAAGTGGTTCTATTACTGCATCGGTGATAGTAGTACCGCCTGAATCTGGTAGTAACATATTTAGAGTAGAAGATTCTACTGGAACTACTAAATCAGAATTTAGTGGTTCTGTATTTGTTTCAGAATCAATTACTTCTAAATTTTTCATTGGTGATGGTTCTCAATTAACAAATGTACAAGCTGAAGAATCTCCTATAATTGCTAGTGGTTCTGCTACGGCATCGGTTGAAAGTGGAGAGTTCTTTATCGTAAATGCTGGTAGTGGTTCTCAATTTACAAGTAGTATTGATATAACTGGTTCTGTAGTAATTTCAAATGATTTAACTGCTAGTAAGATTAATGTAGATGAGTTAGATGCTACGATTATCACTTCAGAAGAATTTACTGGTTCATTTTCTGGTTCATTTGCTGGTGATGGTTCACAACTTAATAATATACCATTTACATCTCTTAGTGGAGATGCACCAAGAATCGGTAGTGGTTCTGTAACTGCATCAACTGACCCAGATAGAGGATTTGTAGTAGAATCATTAGATAGTGGTTCGTTATTTACTGGTTCACTTTTCGTAAGTGGAAATGTTCAAATAAATGATGGTATTTTTAAAGGTGATGGTGCTGGATTATTTAATATTCCTCAATCAGCATTAGCAGAAGATTCTCCAAGAATTGCTAGTGGTTCTGTAACAGCATCTATTTCACCTAATTTTGGATTTGTAGTAAATACTTCTGGTTCTATTGAAGGTGATTTAACAATTGATAATGATTTATATGTAAGTGGAGCTATAAATGCTAGAGAGTTAAATGTAACATTTATAGATTCAGTTGTAATTACATCTTCTGGTTCAAACACATTTGGAAATAATTTAGATAATAGACAAGAATTTACAGGTTCAGTATTTGTTACTAACTCATTAGATGTAGATGGTGTTATAACTGGTGATGGTAGTGGTTTATTTAACATTCCACAATCAGCACTTACTGAAGAGGCATTTAGAATTGCAAGTGGTAGTGTAAGTGCATCTGTATCACCTGATAGAGGATTTTTTGTAGAATCATCGGAGAGTGGTTCTGAATTAACTGGTTCAGTTAGAATTAGTGGAAGTTTAGATGTAAATGAAGGATTTAAAGTTGGTACTGATATTACTGCAAGTGAAGGTACGGTATCGGCATCATTCTTTGTGGGTGATGGTTCTCAATTAACCAACTTACCTGCGGCTGAGTTCGCTGAGGAAGCTAAGAGAATAGCTAGTGGTTCTGCTACTGCATCCATTTCACCCAACTTAGGGTTTGTAGTCAATACAACAACTAACTTAGAGGATGATGTAAGAATAACAGGTAGTTTCATAGTATCATCATCAAACGGATTTGTTGATACTGGTTCGTTGAATACTTCATTTACTATTACCAATGATGGTGCTAATTCATATAGATTTAGTGGAGTAGATGGTGATAATCCAACTATTACAATTGTAAGAGGACTAACTTACACATTTAACGTAAATGCACCAGCACACCCATTCTACATAAAAACTCAAAATTCTGATGGAACTGGATTTGAATATAGTGGTAGTGTAATAACAAATAATGGTGTTGATAATGATACAATCACATGGGTAGTTTCTGGTTCAGCTCCTGATACACTTTATTATAATTGTGAAAATCACCTTGCAATGGGTGGTGAATTTAATATAGTTGATGAAATACCACTATACGGACAAATTGATTTAATTGGTGATACTGAGGTAGTTGGTAATCTAAATATAACAGGTAGTACATTTGTAACTGGTAATTTAGATGTATCTAACACTATAACAGCTAATGAAATAAGTGCTAGTAAATTCTTAGGAGACTTTAGTGGTTCATTTAGTGGTAGTGGTAGAGATTTATTTAATATTCCACTTTCAGCACTCGCTGAAGATGTACTTCCTCGTTCATTTATAGCAAGTGGTTCTGTAACCGCATCAGTTTCTCCAAATAAAGGATTTGAAGTAAATTCAATAGCAGCCATTACTGGTGGGTTATTTATAGATGGTGAAACTCAAGCTTCTGGAGCATTTTTAGTATCGGCATCTTATGAACCATTTGTAGATGATACCACATTAGTTGTAGAAGTACAATCAGCTGATGGTGGTAACAAATACTTTATTGATGATGAACAACAACCAAAATTAGAATTTTTAGTTGGTTCAACATATACTATTTGGCAAAGTGGTAGTTCCAACGATACGCATGATTTAAGATTTTCAACTACATTAGATGGTACTCACAATGGTGGTTCGGTATATACTGGTAGCGTTGATACTGGAAGTATTGCTGCTGGAAATAGTGGTTCAAGAGTAATAATTGATGTTACATCAGATACTCCAACTACACTTTATTACTATTGTATCAACCACACTGGAATGGGTGGTATTGCAAAAGTTTATAGTGAAGAACCATCTAATGCAAATATTGTATTTGATGGTAGAACTGATTTAAAAGATAATGTAAGAGTTGAAGCTGATTTAAAAGTAACTCAAACAATTACTACATTAGATGCAAATGTAACAAATGATTTAAACGTTACTGATACAACAACTACTGAAAAATTAGTAGCAAATCATATTACTGCATCATCAATTACCGCATCTTATTTAGATTTCATTAATTTTGATGAAGATAATCCAAGTATACCTGGTAGATTAAAATGGAATGAAACCGATGGTACTCTTGATTTAGGAATGAAGGGTGGATTAGCTACCCAACAAATAGGACAAGAACTTTATTATCCACCTGTTATAAATAAAGATGGGGGAGATTTACTAAATGGTACATTGGTAATGATAGACCCTACTCAACCTGCACAAGGTAATCGATTAAGGGTTGTAAAGGCAGAAACTTCTGGAAGTTATGCAGAAAATTACTTAGTAGGTATTATCACCGAAACCATACCAAATAACAACGAAGGATTTGCAACTTGGTTTGGGTATGTTAGAGATATAAATACAACTACATTACAAAATGCCAACTTAAAAGATAGTTCACAAACTTGGTCTGAAGGTGATATACTTTATGGAGACCCATTAAGACCAGGTGGTTTAACAAACGTAACACCAGTAGCTCCAAACTTAAAATCTACAATAGCTGCTGTAACTGCAGTAAATGGTGTGAATGTAACCTTATTAGTTAGACCCCATTTAGGAGACCATCTATATGATTTACATGATGTAGAAATTACTACAAATGATGCTATATTAGTTGATAGTGGTTCAATTAAATCAAATGATGGTGATTTATTAGTTTGGCAGAGTGGTTCTCAGAGATGGGAAAATACAAGAGAAGATTTAGAACTTAGTGGTTCATTTAGTGGTTCATTTCAAGGTGATGGTTCTCAGTTAACTAATATCTCATTAGCAAACCTATCATTTGATGTAAATAGATTAGTAACAGGTTCAGTAACGGCATCGGTTACTAATGATGGTTTCTTTAGAGTAGAATCAACATCTTCAGTAACAACTGAATTAAGTGGTTCATTAAAAGTATCTGAATCAATTGATTTTGGTGGAGTTATTACTGGTGATGGTTCTGGTCTTACAAATATTTCACTTGCTAACTTAGCATTTGATGTAAACCAAATTGTAACTGGTTCTGTAACCGCATCTACCAAAGAAGATGGAAGATTTATTGTTGAAGATACGGCTGGTGGTGTAAAATCAGAATTTAGTGGTTCAGTAGAAATTTCACAATCATTAAATGTTGGTGGAGTAATTAGTGGTGATGGTAGTGGTTTAACAAATATATCAATTGCTAACTTAGCATTTGATGCTGATAGAATTGCTACTGGTTCGGTAACCGCATCGGTTGATGAATCTGGATTATTCCAATTATCATCTACTGGTTCAGTAAAATCAGAATTTAGTGGTTCAGTATTTATTTCAGAATCAATATCGGCATCATTCTTCGAAGGTGATGGTGGTGGATTATTCAATATCCCAGCGGAAGCACTTCAAGACTTAGAATTAGATAAAATTGTATCTGGTTCTGGTGAAGCTGTAATTGACCCTAATAAATTATTAGTAAATGTACCACTAACAGCATCTAGATTTGATGGTGATGGTAGTGGGTTATTTAACATCCCAGCGGAATCGTTGACAGATTTAGAGTTGAGTTTAATTACTTCTGGTTCAACATTCGCACAAGTAAGTGATAACAAAGGATTTGTAGTATTTGCACCTGAGAGTGGTTCACAATTAACTGGTTCATTATTTGTAAGTGGAGCGATATCACTAATTAGTGGTTCATCATTTAGTGGTAGTGGTAGAGATTTATTTGATATTCCAGCTGATGCAATCTTTGATTTAGACCAGACAAGAATTACTTCTGGTTCGGTAACTGCATCGGTATCTCCTGTTCAAGGTTTTGTTGTAAACACATCTGCATCGATTGAAGGTGATTTGACAGTAGAAAATAATATCATTACAACTGATATTACTGCAAGTATATTTAGAGGAGGATTATTCTCTGGTTCATTTGAAGGACCTTATAGAGGAGAGGGTGATGCTGAAGATAGAGATATTCTAATCTTTGATGAGGATGCTAATAAATTTGTACCTGTACCTGAATCAACTCCAACTACAACCGAACCATTCTCAAATGTAACTGAAGTAACAATTGTTCACAACTTTGATGTAGCATACCCAATCGTACAAGTTTATGAAACTGGTTCAAATGGAATGATTATTCCTTTAGCTATTGAATCAATTGATAATAATACTGTTAAAGTTAAATTTAGTGGATTAACAAGTGGACAAATTGTTGTTGGTAGTGGTGGTTCTAAGATTAGTGGAGCAATTAGTGGAGATAACGTAATAGGTACAGTTGATTCGGCATCATATGCTATATTTGCTGAAACTGCTGGAACGGCATCTTCGGTAGCAGGATTAGATTCAGCATCATTAGCTGCACTACAAGATTTAGAAAACTTTGTAAGAAACGAACAAACGGCATCAATGACCGTTCTTTCTTCTTCATTCGCAATTACAGCATCTTACGCTGAAAATGCTGAAGTTAGTGTTGATTTAAGTGAATACATACAAAATAGCCAAACCTCTTCAATGAGTGTGGCTACATCATCTTTCTCACATTTTGCTGTAACTGCTTCATACGCATTAAACGCTGGTGCTGGTGGTGGTGGAACTGATTTATACATATTTGAAACTGGTTCAGTAGTAAATGGATTAGTAGGAAATATGAACTTTACTGGTTCTGGTGTTAGTGTAACACCTTCTGGTTCGGATGGGGTATTAGTAGAAGTATTAAGTAACTCTACTGGTGATGGATTCCCATTCGATGGTAAAGCTGAATTAAGTGGTAGTTTAAATGTAACTGGAAGTTTATTTGTAACTGGTAGTGTATTCTTAGAATTAGAAACAGGTACCTCGAATGATTTAGTAATTTATAATACATCTAATAAAAAATTACAAACTAAAAGTATTGCTGAAGTAGCAGGTACATCTGGAACAACTGGTACGGCTGGTACATCTGGTACTGCTGGAACAACTGGTTCATCAGGTACAACTGGTTCTTCTGGTACATCTGGTATAGATGGTACTTCTGGAACATCAGGTACTGATGGAACTTCAGGTAGTTCTGGTACAACTGGTTCTGCTGGTACAACTGGTTCAGCAGGAACCTCTGGTTCTTCTGGAACCTCAGGTTCGGATGGTACTTCAGGTTCATCAGGAACAAGTGGTTCATCTGGTTCGAGTGGTACTAGTGGTACTACTGGTAGTAGTGGTACAACTGGTTCTGAGGGAACGTCTGGTTCATCTGGTTCATCTGGTTCGAGTGGAAGTAGTGGTACTTCTGGTTCAACTGGTACTGCTGGTACATCTGGAACAAGTGGAACATCTGGTTCGAGTGGAAGTAGTGGAACATCTGGTATTGAAGGTGGTGGAATGTTCATTGTTACCAGCAATGGGTTTATTTACAATTTTAATGGAATTAGTGGTGATTTCCCAACAATAACTGTTGTTAGAGGAGAACTATTTTATTTTGATGTAAGTAATGTAAGTGGAACACATCCATTTGCATTAAGATTAACTGATGGTGATACAGATGCAGTTCCGGGTACAACAAATAATGACCCAACAAATGGTGTTTCAAATACATCAACACTAATAAAATATAGAGTTCCTGAAAATGCACCTGATAGTATAGTTTATCAATGTGCTGTACATGGTTCAATGATTGGAACTATAAACATTGTTGATAAGAATGGTTCAGCTGGTACTTCTGGTACATCTGCAACTTCTGGTACAAGTGGTACAAGTGGAACTTCGGGTACATCTGGTACTGATGGTTCTACTGGTTCAGCTGGTACATCTGGTACTTCTGGAACAACTGGTTCATCAGGTACAACAGGTTCATTCGGTACATCTGGTTCATCAGGTAACACTGGAACTTCTGGAACATCTGGTACTGATGGTTCTACTGGTTCAGCTGGTTCAACTGGTACTGCTGGTTCATCAGGTACAACTGGTTCAACTGGTACTTCTGGTTCTTCTGGTTCATCGGGTACTTCGGGAACAAGCGGAACTGATGGTTCTACTGGTACTGGGGGTACTTCGGGTACTTCTGGTTCTGCTGGTACATCTGGAACAACGGGTACTTCTGGTTCATCTGGTACTTCAGGTTCTGCTGGTACAAGTGGTTCAAGTGGTAGTAGTGGTTCTACTGGTAGTAGTGGTACGACTGGTTCAACTGGTACTTCTGGTTCAAGTGGAACTTCTGGTTCAAGCGGAAGTAGTGGTAGTAGTGGTAGTAGTGGTAGTAGTGGTTCGACAGGTTCAGCTGGTACAAGTGGTATAGGTACTGATGGTACATCAGGTTCTTCTGGAACAAATGGTACATCTGGAAGTAGTGGTACTTCTTCAACATCTGGAACTTCGGGTTCTTCTGGTTCAACTGGTTCTTCTGGTACAACAGGTTCAGATGGAACTTCTGGAACATCTGGTACTGATGGTACATCAGGTTCATCTGGTTCTTCATCAACTTCTGGAACAAGCGGAACAAGTGGAACTTCTGGAACAAGTGGAACTTCTGGAAGTAGTGGTACATCAGGTACATCGGGCTCAGATGGTTCAACTGGTTCGGCTGGTTCAGCTGGTTCATCTGGTACAAGTGGTAGTAGTGGTAGTAGTGGAGCACAAGGAACTTCAGGTTCTGCTGGTACAAGTGGTAGTAGTGGAACAAGTGGAGAACAAGGTTCTTCTGGTTCAGCTGGTTCAAGTGGTAGTAGTGGTAGTAGTGGAACAACTGGTTCAGCTGGTACAACTGGTTCATTTGGTACTTCTGGAACTTCAGGTTCATCTGGTTCTGATGGTACGTCTGGTACAAGTGGATTAGATGGAACTGCTGGTACAAGTGGTAGTAGTGGTTCATCGGGTACAACTGGTTCAAGTGGTTCAAGTGGAACGTCTGGTTCGGATGGTACATCTGGAACATCTGGTTCAGATGGTACGTCTGGAACTTCAGGTACTTCAGGTTCAACTGGTTCAGCTGGTACATCAGGTACAAGTGGAGAAAGTGGTTCTTCGGGTACATCTGGTACTGATGGAAGTAGTGGTACTTCTGGTTCCGATGGAACTTCAGGTTCAGCTGGTACATCTGGTTCAACTGGTTCATCTGGAACAAGTGGAAGTAGTGGAACTTCAGGTTCAGCGGGAACAAGTGGTACTGATGGAACATCGGGTTCAGCTGGAACAAGTGGAAGTAGTGGTACATCCGCTGAAGGAAGTAGTGGTACATCTGGAACAAGTGGAACAAGTGGAAGTAGTGGAACAAGCGCTACAAGTGGAACCGCTGGTTCAAGTGGTACATCTGCTGAAGGTACTTCTGGTTCAGCTGGTACATCTGGTACTAATGGTACATCTGGTTCTTCTGGAACAAGTGGAAGTAGTGGTAGTGCTGGTTCAAGTGGTACATCTGCTGAAGGAAGTAGTGGTACATCGGGTACAAATGGAACAAGTGGAAGCAGTGGTTCATCTGGTATAGATGGTGCTACTGGTAGTAGTGGTTCAGGTGGTTCTTCGGGTACTTCTGGCTCAAGCGGTACAAGTGGTTTAGATGGTACATTCTTCGGAAGTAGTGGAACGGCTGGTTCTTCTGGTACAAGCGGAGCAGGTACTGATGGTTCAGCTGGTACAAGTGGTTCTTCTGGAACATCTGGATTAGATGGTACATTCTTTGGAAGTAGTGGTACAACTGGAACCGCTGGTAGTGGAGGTTCTTCTGGTACGGCTGGTACAAGTGGAGCTGGTACTGATGGTTCAGCTGGTACAAGTGGTAGTAGTGGTACAACGGGTTCAAGTGGTACATCAGCTGAAGGAACTTCAGGTTCAAGTGGTACTTCTGGAGCTGGAACATCTGGTAGTGGTGGTACATCAGGTACTGATGGTTCCTCTGGAACAAATGGTACATCTGGTACAAGTGGTTTAGATGGTACATTCTTCGGTTCTTCAGGTACTGCTGGTAGTTCTGGTACAAGCGGAGCAGGTACTTCAGGTTCTTCTGGTGCTGATGGTGTTGATGGTACAAGTGGTTCAAGTGGTGTTGATGGTACATTCTTTGGAAGTAGTGGTACAACTGGAACGAGTGGTTCTTCTGGTATAACTGGAACATCAGGTACAAGTGGATTAGGTTCATCGGGTACAAGTGGTTTAGATGGAACCTTCTTCGGTTCTTCGGGTACTGCTGGTACATCTGGAGCTGGTACGAGTGGTACATCGGGTACAACTGGTACTTCGGGTTCTTCTGGTTTAGATGGAACGAACTTTGGTTCTGCTGGAACAAGTGGTTCTTCTGGTACAACTGGAACATCTGGTTCGGCCGGTACATCTGGTCAATCAGGTACATCTGGTAGTTCTGGTTTAGATGGAACTTTCTTTGGTTCAAGTGGAACAAGTGGAACAACAGGTACATCTGGTACTTCTGGAGCAGGTACATCTGGTATAGATGGAACATCAGGTTCAAGTGGTATTGATGGAACTAACTTTGGTAGTGATGGTACTTCTGGTTCAAGTGGAGAAGCTGGTACATCGGGTACATCTGGTGCTGGAACTTCTGGTACTTCTGGATTAGGTACTGATGGTACATCAGGTACATCAGCTGAAGGAAGTAGTGGTACATCTGGTAGAGATGGTACGGTTGGTACATCTGGTTCATCAGGTCAAACTGGTACAAGTGGTACAAGTGGTTTAGATGGAACATTATTTGGAAGTAGTGGTACGGCTGGTTCATCAGGTACTACGGGTACTGATGGTTCTTCTGGAACAAGTGGAAGTAGTGGAACAAGTGGTTTAGATGGTACATTCTTTGGTTCAAGTGGTGTTGATGGAACAAGTGGTACAACAGGTACTGGTGGTACTTCTGGTATTAGTGGTTCACATGGTACATCTGGATTAGGTTCAAATGGTTCAGCTGGTACATCAGGTACATCAGCTGAAGGAAGTAGTGGTACATCTGGTACTTCGGGTGTTGATGCAACTGGTACTGCTGGTTCGAGTGGTACAAGTGGATTCGGAACATCGGGTACAAGTGGTTTATTAGTATTACAAGGAGCTACTAATAATGGTGTAATTACCCTAAATGGTTCAGCACCAAATGCAACGGTAGAATCTAATTTAATATTTGATGGATTAACATTAGAATCAACACAAATTTCTGGCTCTGGATTTATTACGGCTAAAACATTCCAAGAACAATATTATGATGCTGGTTCTGGAGCTAGTGTAACTTTAGATTTAGAAGATGCAAACAACTTTGAATATGAAGTAACAAATAACGCAACATTTACATTTGATAATCCACCAGGTGCACCAAAAGCATTTGGATTTACATTGGTATTAGAAAATGGTGGAGCACATACAATAACTTGGCCAACTGGAGTATTATGGGCAAATGGTAACGCACCAACCCTAACTACTTCTGGTAAAGATATCTTAGTATTCTATACTTATGATACGGGAACAACTTATTATGGCTTCCTAAGTGCGGCAAATATGAGTTAACAAATAGTTATATAAAATGGGAATAGCAAGAAGATTAACAAGCGTAACAGGAGGAGAATTGGAATCATTTGTATTTAGAATAGTAACAACATCAGCAAATCAGACATATGAATTGCCTATTGCTGATTATGGTAGTAATACACCTAATTTTACAGTAGACTGGGATGATGGTAACAGTAATTTAATACAAGCATCATCTGATGTAAACAAATTACACACTTTTACTTCAGCTGGTACTTATGATATTTCATTAAATGGAACTGTACCTTCTTTTAAGGTAGATAATAATTCTTTATATAGGGGATTATATACAGCAGTTATTTCTTGGGGTGAAACTTCATTTAGAACATTAAACTTTCATGGTTGTACTAATTTAACATCTGTACCAACTACTGATTTTGAAGGATTAAGTACTATATTTAATTTAGATAACTTTTTTAGACGTACTGGTATAACATCATTACCAAGTGGTTTGTTGGATTTTATGGTTAATGTAACATCTTTCGTAGATAGTTTTTCGTTTATGTCTATTTCATCAATCCCAAGTGGATTTTTTGATAATTGTACACAAGCTCTATCATTTAACTCAACATTTAACCAATGTTTTTCACTAAGTTCTATACCATCTGGATTATTTGATAATAATACAAATGTAACTAACTTTTCATCAACATTTAAAAGTTGTACATCATTAGGTTCAATCCCAACGGGATTATTTGATAATAATACATCAGTTACAACATTTTTCTCAGTATTTAGAATGCCAACAACTTCTAATTCATTGACAGGAAATGCACCCGAACTTTGGACTAGAAATCCAGTACCATTAGGTTTATATGCATTTAGAAATGCAACTGGATTAGGAAATTACGCATCAATACCAGCAAATTGGAAATAAAAATATAAAGTTATGTATATAAAAGTAAGTGGTTCAGAAATAACATATCCCTACACTTTAGATAATCTAAGGAGTGAGAATACAAATATAAGTTTTCCAAAAAACTTAACAAATGATGTATTGGCATCTTTCCATACATACCCAGTTGTTTCAGTTTCTGTTGATATAGATTCTGATTATGAAAAAAATTATATCGAAGGTACACCAATTCAAAGTGGTTCTGTCTATATTCAGAATTGGATAACCTCCTCAGCTTCTTCTGAAGAGATTTTGCAAAGGAAAGAAGAAAAATGGACAGAAATTAGAGAAACAAGAAATAATTTACTAAGTGAATGTGATTGGACACAAATGAATGATACTCCAATTAGTGGTTCTAAATTAGCCTTATGGCAATCATACAGACAATCATTAAGAGATATTACAACTCAATCTAATCCATTTGAAGTAACTTGGCCAACAAAGCCATAATAGTAAATGAAAATTAGTTATATTTATACCTATAACCAATGGATAGATAAATGAGAATAGATTCGCCGATTTTTTCAGGTTCGATAGAACAATCATTATCAGCATACGCTGATTTAAGTGGTTCGTTTACTGGTAGCTTTACTGGTTCTTTTACTGGTGATATTTCGGTAACTGAAGCTGAATTCGATAGATTGATTGTAAAGGATACAATCACAATAGGTGAAGAAAACACATCAGGTACATCTGTAATTGTTTCTCAATCCATTCAAGTTAGTGGTTCTGTTAACGTTGGACCTAATGATTCGTTCAATGTTGATGGTGTAAATGTTTTAGATTCAGCAATAGCATTTGCAATTGCATTAGGATAAAAAGATAAAATATGGCAAATACGTTTAAAAATAGTATTAAAGGACCCGCTGGAACCAGTGGTTTATCAGCTTATACCTGTCCTGCTGCAACATCTGCAACTGTGATTGGTGTAAATGTGGCAAATATAGTATCACAAAATATTAATGTTGATGTTCAATTAACTGATGACTCTGCTGGAGTAACTAAATATTTATTAAAAGGTGCTGTGATTCCACAAGGTTCTTCAACAATTTTAGTTGGTGGGGACCAAAAGGTAGTATTGGAAGCAAATGATTCAATAACTGTAACATCTTCGGTGAATTCATCAGCAGATGTTGTGGTATCAGTATTAGAAATTACATAAAGTAATAATGTATGAGCTATAAAGGTATAGACCCAAATGGTATAAATCAAATCAGTCAATCTTTACTCTCTGTTGATGTAAACGGGGTAAGGCAGGCAACTATATCAACTCAATCAGTTGATATTATAAACAACCTTAATGTTGAGGGTAGTGTTTCTGCTTCTCAATTTACAGGTAGTGGTGTTGGTTTATATGATATACCTACTGAGGCTCTTTCAGCAGATGCCGCTTCTAAAATAATAAGTGGTTCATCATCAGCAGTAATCTCACCCGATAAAGGATTAAAAGTAAATGTAGATACATCTATTAGTGGTGCATTAAATGTATCCGAATCTTTAACAGTTGGTGGAGTAATTAGTGGTGATGGTAGTGGAATCACAAACATTAATGCGGACTCCATTGGTGATATTGATAGATTAAAATCAGGTTCAGCTGAAGCTGTAATATCTCCAAACTTAGGACTTGAAATAAATGTAAATACTGAAGTAAGTGGTACATTAGATGTAAGTGGTTCTATAAGGAGTAACGATAGTTTAACAATAGATAAATCAGCTAACATTGGAACTGATTTAACTGTTGGTAATGATTTAACAGTAGCTGGTAGAATTACTTCTACCGAACTTCATACAACATACTTATCATCTTCAGTAGTTTATGCTACTGGTTCAAACAAATTTGGTGATTCTGCATCAGATAAGCAAGAATTAACTGGTTCGGTTGGTGTAAAGGGTGATTTAAGTGTTGATGGTAATATAGATTTTAGTGGAAACTTAACTGCGGATGATTTACCAGCTGGTACATCTAACGAAGTGGTAGTTTTCGATACAACAACAGGTACATTCCAAAGAAAGTTTAACGCATCATCTTCTGGTACATCAGGTACATCTGGTTCATCTGGTTCTTCAGGTACTTCTGGTAGTGGAGGTTCATCTGGTACAAGTGGTTCTGGTGGTTCAAGCGGAACATCTGGTTCTGGTGGTTCAAGTGGAACATCTGGTTCTGGAGGCTCAAGTGGAACAAGTGGAAGTGGAGGTTCGTCTGGTTCAAGTGGAACAAGTGGAAGTGGAGGTTCATCTGGTACATCTGGTAGTGGAGGTTCATCTGGTACATCTGGTAGTGGGGGTTCATCTGGAACATCTGGTTCTGGAGGAAGTTCTGGAACTGCTGGTAGTGGAGGTTCATCTGGTACAAAGGGTAGTGCAGGTACATCGGGTTCTGCTGGTACATCTGGTGATGATGGTACATCTGGTTCTGGTGGTACTAGTGGTACTGGTGGTTCAGCTGGTACATCTGGTTCAGTAGGTTCAGCTGGTACATCTGGTTCTGGTGGTACTTCTGGTGATGATGGTACGGATGGTACTGCTGGTTCAAGTGGAACAAGTGGTTCTTCAGGTACAACTGGTTCAAGCGGAAGTAGTGGTAGTGGAGGAACAAGCGGTACATCAGGTAGTGGAGGAACATCTGGTTCATCTGCATCTGCTGGTAGTGGAGGTTCATCTGGTACAAGCGGAAGTGGTGGAAGTAGTGGAACAAGCGGAAGTGGTGGAAGTAGTGGAACAAGTGGTTCTGGTGGTTCAACGGGTACAGCAGGTACATCAGCTACCGCTGGTAGTGGTGGTTCCTCTGGTACGGGTGGTTCAAGTGGAACATCAGGTAGTGGAGGAAGTTCTGGTAGTGGAGGTACAACAGGTTCAGCTGGTACATCTGGTAGTGGAGGTACAACAGGTTCATCTGGTACAACTGGTTCTTCTGGAACAAGTGGAACAAGTGGAAGTGGTGGAACAAGTGGTTCAACTGGTTCGAGTGGTATAACTGGTGCAGGTGGTTCATCTGGTACTTCTGGAAGTGGAGGTACATCTGGAACAAGTGGTTCAGGTGGAACTTCTGGTAATGATGGAGATGACGGAGATGACGGAACATCTGGTTCATCAGGTAGTGGAGGTACATCAGGTACTTCAGCATCATCTGGTACTGGTGGTTCAGCTGGTTCTTCTGGTAGTGGAGGTACATCAGGTACTTCTGGAAGTGGAGGTACATCAGGTACTTCAGCATCTTCTGGTTCTGGTGGTACTGCTGGTAGTGGTGGTACATCGGGTACTGCAGGAACTGGTGGTTCTTCAGGTACATCAGGTAGTGGAGGTTCATCAGGTACAAGTGGTGAACAAGGTACTTCTGGTTCAGATGGTACATCAGGTAGTGGAGGTACATCAGGTACTTCTGGAAGTGGTGGAACAAGTGGTTCTGGTGGTACATCAGCAACCGCTGGTAGTGGTGGTACATCAGGTACTGCGGGAACGGCAGGTTCATCTGGTAGTTCTGGAAGCGCAGGAACAAGTGGAAGTGCTGGAACAAGTGGAAGTGCTGGTTCTTCAGGTTCATCAGGTTCATCGGGTACTTCTGGTAGTGGTGGTTCAAGTGGTTCTGCTGGTTCAAGTGGAGCTCTATCCTTAACTGGTAACACCGATAATGGCTTAATCACACTAAATGGTTCAGCACCAAACGCAACTGTTGAATCAAACCTTACTTTTGATGGTACAACCCTAAACATAACAGGTAATCTGAATGTAACAGGTACTCAAACAATTGTGAATACCGAAACCATTCAGTTAGCAGATAATATTATAACTCTTAATTCAAACTTTACATCAGGTACTCCTTCTGAAGATGCTGGTATTGAAGTTTTAAGAGGTGATTCGGATACTAGAAGTTTTTATTGGGATGAATCAGAAGATAATTGGTACGCTGAAACTCGGTTAAGGACACCAATTTTAGATGTAGATTCTTATATTAGACATGGTGGTGATACAAATACATACATTCGGTTCGTAGGTGGAGATGACCTTCAGTTGGTAGCTGGTGGTAGGCAAATGATTCGAATGGATGAAGGTACTAATCCAGATAGATTACGATTTGTAACCGATGATGACTATACGGATTCATCTGGTAATTGGACTATGTCTGGTAATGTAACGATTGGTGGTACTATTGATACTGGGCAGGGTGCTACTGAGGTTTACCTAATGAACCAAAATGTTCGTACCTCTGATAATGTAACATTTAATCAGGTAAATGCATCATTTGTTGGTAATTTAACCGGAACTGCTGATAGAGCAGAAGCGGTAGATTCAAATGATACTCGTTCTACAAATGATACTCCTTCATCTCGTCAAAACGGTGTTTACTTTGATTTCAAAAGTAACGCAACCAATGGATTAAGTGATGGTGGTTCTTACAACGGCCAAATGACTTGGAGAAGTTATGGTGGTGGTACTGATTTAAGTGGTGGATATCCAATTCAGATTGCATATACTGCAAATGGTAGATTATGGAGTAGAATGGGTACTGGTAACACTACTTGGGGAAGTTGGAGACAAATATTAGATAGTGTATCTCAACCATATGCTTATAATATGAATCAGAATGTTCGTACAACTGATTCACCTACATTTGATAATTTAACAGTTGGTGATAGTGGAAACACTGGAACTTCTCTAAATATTATAGCAACTAATACTGCTGGTTCACCTGCAGCAACTGCTGTAATCAATATGAGTGGTTATGAAGGTAGAGCAATTGGTACTTTCTTTACTGATGTATCTTATAGTGGACAAGAATGGTTTGCTGGTTTAAGATATAGTGGTGGTTTCGCAAATTACCAAATTGGATATCAAGCATCTGGTGGACAATCTGAATACTCAGCTCAATCATTATTAACAATTAACAAATCAGGTGAAGCAACATTTAGTGGTGTTGTAAATACAACTGCATTAAATACTGGACAGGGTGATAATGAGTTGTACGCAATGAATCAAAATGTTCGTACTTCAGATACTGTAACCTTCTCAAGAGTAAATTCTACGAATGTAAACACTACAAACTTCGGATACTTTGATGGTAGTGGTGCTGATGTTTATATCAATGTTGGTGATGGTAATCCATCATTCAGAGGACAGAGTCATGGTGGTACATTCACTTTCTATGGTGATAAGAACGCAGCAAGTTCGATTCTTTATTTAGGTTCGATTGATGCAGCTAAGATAGTTGATGCTGGTGTAGCAATGTATGCACCAATTTACTATGATTCGAATGATGATAATTATTATGTAAATCCTGCAGGAACTTCGAACTTAAATGGATTGACTGTAAGTGGTACTATAAATGGTTCTATTGATGCAGCAACAAGATTATCATCAAATACTGGTACTGAATCAGATAGTTTCCAATATTGGAACGCACTCAATAACTCAACTCTTAATCCTGATACCAATTGGTGGTATGGGATGAGATTAGGACATGGTAACGCATCAACTTATTATAGTGCAACATTAGCAATTAGTTTCTTCTCAGATGATTTCAGATTTAGAAGATTGCAAGCTGGAACATATCAAAATTGGAGAACAATAGGACATGATGGAAATATTCCATATGCGTTCAGAATGAATCAAGATGTTCGTACAACGGATTCACCAACATTTGCTGGATTAAATTTAGGAAATGGTAATTTAAATACTGTTGAAAACATTTATTTAGATAACGCTATTTACAGCCAAGGTGATACGAATACTTACATGCAATTCCACTCTGGAGACCAATGGAGAGTTGTAACTGGTGGTGGTGAACGATTAGAAGTAAACAATAGTAACACCACATTAGCTACTAATTTAGTAATCAATAGCCATGCTATTGATATGGATTTAAATAATATAAATGATAACGCTATTTCTCTTAGAGAAGTAAGAAATAGTACATGGTCATTTATATTTGTAACACAAGGTGTTGGTAATGACAACTCATCTGGATTCTGGGTAGGTAGTAATGGTTACCCTGATATGAGATTGAGAAGAAATGATGGTACAGTAAGAGCATTAATTTCATCTTGGGAAAGAAGTTATGTAAGTAATGGATTTAGTATATCAGGTGGAACCCTTGATATGAACAATAATGATATAGTTGGTGTAGACCAAATCATTCATGAAGGAGATTCAAATACTTATATTCAATTCCACGCAGCAGACCAATGGAGAGTTGTAACTGGTGGTACAGAAAGATTAGAAGTTAATAACAGTGCTGTAACTATCGCTGGTAATAATCTTTTATTGAATGGAAACTATGTTACTACAAGAAAACATTCAGGTTCTGATTTTACATCTGGAACATTAGTACAAACTGATATTACTTCAAATACTCAAAATGGGGCATCGTTTGTATTAGAAGCAACTGGTAAAAGTTATTCTTCTGATTCACCATTTGATTTTATAGTACAAGGTTACCTATACAACAATACTATCATTAATCATTCAGGTTTACATTTAGGTAAATCTGGATTTACTACAATGAAAGTGTTTGATAATGGTGGAACACTTGCATTCTGGTGGCCAAGAGTATCTTATTGGAATTCATTCGCAGTTCATGTAAGAGATGCTGGTGGTGATGATAGAAATAGAGTAACATCTATAACAAACTCAACCGAACCATCTTCTTCTAAGAAGGTAACGGTAACAATGAGAGTATCTCCGATTTATGGTGTAAATCAAAATGTTGGAGATTTATACGCTACTAACTTTTATAGACAAAGTACTTCAGTAGGGGCATACAATATATTCACATATGGTGGTTCGGTAAGTGGTGGTAACTTCCAAGATTGGACAAATTCCGCTGGTGAAATGAACTATATTCAGGTCAATAATTTGGCTTCTGGATTCTCAAATCACCCAACTGGAGTTTACACATATGGTGGTGTTATAAGTTATAGAGGTGCAAACCATTCATTCCAATTATACGCAGCACATACTGGTGATTTAGCATACAAAACTCAATGGAATAACGATAACTATTCTGGTTGGAGAAGAATCTTAGATTCTACAAACTATCCATACGCTGCAAATATGAACCAATATGTTCGTACAACGGATAGTGTAACATTTAACGAAATTTATAACAATGGTTGGTTTAGAAACAACCAAAGTGGTGAAGGTTTATATAACCAAGCAACTGGAGCACATTGGGTTTCAGATGCAGATGCATCTTGGACTGCTAGAGATTCAGCATCTTCTATAAGAATTAGAATGAAAACTAATGGAAGTACCGAAAGAGGTTCTTTCTACGCAAATAGTTCTAATCAAATTGGTATTTTAGATACTGGTGGAAGTTGGGCAATCAGACACCAAAATGATTATGGTACTCAGTTCTATACCGATGGTACAACTGAAGAATTTAGAATTGGTAGAGATACTGTAAGTGGTAACTATGGTACAGTTGAAACTAGAACAACTAGAAGTGGTTGGGGTGGATACTCAATTAATGGTAGATATGTATTCATGTCTGACCATAGTAGTACTGCTGGTATCTACAATGATGTAGATAATGAGTGGATGGCAATCTTCAGAAGAAACGCTGAAGTTGAGTTATACCATAATGGTTCAATGAAATTTGAAACTAGAAGTGATGGTGTTACTATTAGTGGAAATGCATATGGTAGTGGTACTTTAGATTTCGATGGAAAATATCACATTTTAGGTACTTCATCAAGTTGGGATTCAGTTGGACAGAATGCACAAACAAACTTACACTTTCAAGGACATCAAATGTTCTGGATTGGTGCTGGTAATGGTACTTGGTTTACTGGTACAGCAAATACAAAATCACAAGCATCAGGTTTAGCAGCAGATGCCTCTAGAGCACATGATTTACTTATTACAACTATGTATTCTGATGCTAGTTACGATAGAGGTATTACATTTGCGGTATCAAACAATAACGATGAAAATAGTGGTTGGAGATTAGGTAAATGGCATAGTGGTAATGCTCGGGCGGCTTCACTATTAGCAGTTGATGGACAGATATTTGCAAAAGGTGGATATACTGATGAATATGATTACTACGCTAACGATTACTCATCTTACTACAATGATGGTACTGCTAACTGGGTTGGTGATAGTGGACAATTTCATAAACCATCCATTGTAGCATCAACTGCAATTCAGATTCAAAGTGGTAATACAGGTACAAACTCTCGTAAACCCCAAATTCAATTCCATCAATATGGATATGGTGGACCTAAAATTGAATATGATGGACCGGCAGATATCCTTAGATTCCAAGGTTCTTCATCTCGATTAGATTGGGTTGAGTTTAATACTTCTGGTATTACAAATGGTTTAAGGATTAACTACGACCAAGTTTATTCGCCAGCAAGGCCATTACAACTACAATATAGTTCAGGTCAAAACACCTACATCAATGGTGCAAGTGGTGGTAATGTGGGTATTGGACACACAACTGCTTCACAACGATTAGATGTAAATGGTTCGGTTATTATCCGTACTGATTTATATATGGATAATGGTAGAATCTACGATGTAGAAGATATCTTCTTAAATGACCGGATTTACCACGATGGAGATACTAACACTTATATCCAATTCCACGCAGCAGACCAATGGAGAGTTGTAACTGGTGGTGGTGAAAGATTTGAAGTAAATAATGGTACAACTACTGTACAAAACAACTTATATGTAAATGGTAACCGAAACCGAATAGGTAATGGTAACGATGATAGAACTCACATCAACGATATGTTATATGTGGGTGCTACTGATAGTGGTGATTCTCACTTATACTTTGGTGAGGGTGGTTATCATGCTATTTCATATGGTGCACATTGGTATTGGGATAGTGGATACACTTTCTCTTGGTATATGAGAAATGCAAACTCAGATACCTTAATGATGAGATACATTACCAATAACAATGGATATGTTTATTGGTATCGTCATTTCCATATGAACAACTATGATATCAACTATGTAAACCAATTACACTTTAACGCAAATGTTAGATTTTATGATGAAGGTAATGATTCTTACCTAAACTATAAGTTTGGTGATGCAAATACTGGTGGTATCAAATTCTATACTGGTGGTGGTACAAGAGCTGGATATGTTTATTCAGATGGGGCTGGTGCTAACTTCGGTCTATTAAATAGAGATGGACAATGGGCAGTTAGAACAACCAATGTACAAACATCAATGTACTATGATGGTTCTGAGAAGATAAAGACTCGGTCAAATGGTGGAGAGACTGTTGGATATCACTACGCTGATAGATTCTATGATAGAAACAATGGTTCTTATTATGGTGATTTTGCTTCTACATCGTATATGAACGATGTTAGAGTAAACATTCTTTATGATAGAGGAAGTACTGGATATTATTGGCATGGTGGTTCTACTTCTCGTATGTACGCAGCTGAATTTATCAATAGAGTTGTTATTGGTGGTAGATTTGATTACAACGCATATAACTCAGTATCATCTACGAGATTACATTTTGGTGGTGGTAACTCTGATGCAGATGGTAACTACTACATTGGTACAAATAGAGAAAACTATGGTGGTAATTACTCTAAATTAGATTTAAGATGGCATACTGGTATCCGTATGGGTGCACAACCTGGTTATGGTGGTATCAGAATGTACAACAATGAAGATTTATCAACAATGTTATTCTCAGTTGGTAGAAGTTCTCAAGATGTTGAAGTTACTTACAACCTAAGAGTAGGTGGACAGAAAGCAATTAACTCTCGTAACCACCACGTTGGTACATTTACTAACTTAGCAACCGCTGAAGATTGGGTAGTAAGTGGAACTGGTAATGGTGCAGCTGCATTGGGTGGAACATTCTCAAACAATGGAGCATCATATGAAAACTCAATCATACAAGATTATGACCCTTGGGGTAGACCAGCTATTGTTTGGAGAGCATTAGGTAATGATGCTGGTTCTAACTCTGATGGTGGTTGGAACAAAACTGTATCAAACTTAGATGGTAACAAATCATATATGTGGGTAACATATGTGAAGAGAGAATCTTCACAAACTTCAGGTACTTACTACTTTGGTTGTAGTGGTGGTGAAACACTTAATATGAGTGGTTCGGCAAATGGTAACCCATACTTCCACGCATTTGGTATCGGTTCACTCCCACAAGGAGTTTGGTGTTTGGCAATTGGATTTGTTTACGCAAACAATCACCCTCGAACTTCAAATAGTGGTTTGGGTGGTGTTTGGAGATTAGATACAGGTCAGAAGATAGCAACATCTACTGATTACAAAATGAGATACACTGGTACGAGAAACCAAACTCATAGAACTTACTTATACTACTCAACCGATGCTAACTCACAATTAAAATGGTGGGGACCTGGTGTATATGAAATCAATGGTAACGAACCAAATATCGAACAACTTTCTGGTAACAGAGTAAATAATGGAAGTGGGTTGTGGTTCAATAATGCATCTTCTATTGTAATGCCTGCATATGGTGGTGGTACTGTAAGATTCAGAACTAATACACATTGGGATAGTAGAACTGGTATTGACTTTATCGGAACTGGTACTGATGAATTCAGAATGAGTTCGGATAGTGGTAACTTGAACTTGAGAGTAGATGGTTGGATGTACAACTATGATGTAACTTACTCTCCTCGTTACTATGACCAAAACAATACAGGATATTACGCAGACCCTGCTTCTACATCGTACTTCAACGATATGAGGGCAAACATCTACTATGATAGGAATAACACTTCTTATTATGGTCATTTTGATAATGTATCCTACTTCAACGATATTAGACCAAATATCATCTACGATAGAAACAATACATCTTACTATTGGAATGGTGATAGTACATCTCGTATGAACGTTGCAAGAGCGTGGAACTTCTACGCTGATGATTGGTTCAGAAACTACAACCAAAACGAAGGTTTATATAACCAAAGTTCTGGAAATCACTTCTATTCATCTGGAGAATATTGGACAATCGCAAGAAGTGGTAACCCGCATGGTATTAGAATTAGAGATGGTTTCCAAAGTACCATTAGAGGATATTTCTACGCAGATGATTCTAATAATATTGGTATTTTAGATTCTGATGGACAATGGGCAGTAAGAGTAGCACGGGATTCTTATGTAGAATTAAGAGATAACAACGAAGTAACATTCAGAGCTGGTCAAGGTGGTGTAGATGGTAACTATGGTACTGTTCAAACACATGGTAGTGGTAAAGGTGGTTGGGAAGGATACTCAATCAATGCTAGATATGTGTTCATGTCAGCAGATAACAACCAATGTGGTATCTACAATGATATTGATAATGAGTGGATGTTGTATGCTCGGAGAAATGGTTCGTTATCATTATACCACAATGGTACAGACCAAATGAGTACTCAATCTTATGGTATCTATGTAAGAGACCAAGTAAGAGCGGGAATCTACTATGACCACGATACTGGATACTATGGTAACTTTAACTCTACTTCTAGATTTAACGCAACAGTTACCAATACATCATACTTTGGTTCAAGTAGTAGTAGGGGATATGCACAGGGGTATGGTACATATTCATCATCTTTACATAGAATAGCATACATGTCCTTTGACTGGAATGCGAATTACAATTCATATTCTAATCATGGTATCGCATCTACTTCTAATACCGGTGGATTCTCCGATAACATGTCTATTAACTCATATAATGATGTTAATATTAGATTAGATAGTAACAATAATAATACTAACTCTTATCTAAGAATACATGATAATGGTTCTGGTAATTCTCAGAATGTAGCATATATTGGTAGAGAAAATGGCAACGCAATTGCATACTTCTATAATAGAGTATATGGTTCGATTTATTATGATAGTAACTCAACATCATACTACGCAGACCCAGCATCTACTTCTAGGTTCAATACATTGGAGATGGCTTCTTGGTTAAGACATAGAGGTGATACTAACACTTATATTCAATTCCACGCATCAGACCAATTCAGAGTTGTAACTGGTGGTTCAGAAAGATTTGAAGTAAACAACTCACAAATCTACGCTACTCGAGTATTTAGATGTACACAAGATATTATCGCATACTACTCAGATGAAAGATTAAAAGATAAGAAAGGTAAAATCGGAAACGCACTTTCTAAAATCCTTTCATTAGATGGTTTCTACTATGAAACTAATGAGTTAGCAAAAAAAGTTGGATTTACCGAAGAAGGATTACAAGTAGGTTTATCGGCACAACAGGTTAGAGATGTTGTACCCGAAGTAGTTCACTTAGCACCATTTGATTCTGATTATGATGAAAATGGAAACCTATACTCTAAATCAGGTGAAGATTACTTAACAATTAAGTACGATAGATTAGTTCCATTGGTGATTGAAGGTATAAAAGACCAGAATAAGATTGTAACTTGGAACAATTCTAAAGTAAAAGAATTGGAAAGTGTAATTGAAAATCAACAAAAAGAAATAAACGAATTAAAAGAATTGGTAAATCAGTTAATTAATAAAAATTAATCTTTTTACTAATATAGTTATATTTATAAACATAAAGATAAAAAAATAAAATGGCTTTAGAAATACAAAAACAAATCGGTACAAGTAGAGGTATTACTTCTGAGGGATATGTAAGAATCGAATCTTTTGAATTTAGAAAATCAAATGGATTTCTTAGAGTTAACCCAACTTTATACTTAAATCAGGGGGCTGCTGCAAGTGCATCTCAAGATTTATTTGATGAACATTCACCTGCTATGTTAGTAGAAGAGTGGGAAGCAAAAAGTTATGAAGTTAAAGAAGAATATGTATTTCACCTAACTGAATCACAAGTAAGAACTAGAGAATATTTACGAGTAGAAACTGTATCTGAATCGGTTGAATCAATCGTTCCAGACCCAGAAGATCCTGAAAGTATGATTACCCAATCATCTTGGACTTATGATACTGTAAATGTTAGTGGTAGTGAAGATTATACTGCAAATGTGATTTCAACCAATGCAATAACTGGTTCATCTATTTATGATTTTGCATATCCATTACTAAAAGTAGAACTAAAATCTATTTTTGGTGATGTAGTTGTAGATGCATAACCAATAATTGATTGTATTATGGCAATACCATCATCAGGCCAAATAGCGGCATCTGCACTTATAACCGAACTAAATAGAACTATTAGTTCAGGTGCATTTTCAATTGATACTGCTGAGAATGGTGGATATGGTACTATTAATACAAATTCTCGTGCAAGACCATTATCTGCAAATCCAGCTGCATTTAGTGAATGGTATGGATATGACCATGATGCTGGTGGTGGGCCTGTTGGACCTGGAAGATACGGCGAATTGATGGCTGGATATTCAAATAGGGGAAGTAGTGGTCAAGCTGGTCCACTCGAATCTTGTGCTGGGAATGACCAAGCAAGAATATTTTGGGAGGACCCTGATAGGAATTGGTGGACTGTATCTGTTTACAGAGGAACAAATTTTAATGTTTTCGCTGTACCTGGTTGGTATTCGGACCAACCTTATGGTGAAGGATTTACTGTTAGATATTGGACGGGGAATAGCTGGTACACATCACCTTCACTTTGTACAATTTAAATTTAAAAAAATTGAAATTTATCTTTTGAAGATTTTCGTTATATTTATATGTGTATTTGATTTATTTATCAAAATAAACTTATTGGAGAAATAAAATTATGGCAGAAAGAATAGTATCACCCGGAGTATTTACGAGAGAAAATGACCTCTCTTTTTTAGCTCAAGGGGTAGGAGAAATAGGAGCAGCATTTGTAGGACCTTTCAAACAAGGACCAGCATTCGTTCCTACGATTGTAAGAACACAATCAGAATTTGAAGATAAGTTCGGAACACCTGATGGAACTTATTATACGGAGTACGCAGTACAAAACTATCTTAGAGAAGCTGGAACAGCAACAATCGTAAGAGTTTTAGGTAAAACTGGCGCTGATGCTGGTTATACTCAAGCTACACCTATTGGTTTGATTGCTAGTGGTTCGGATGGAAGTAAAAAACTTATCTCAACATTACATAGTAGTGTAAATGGTGATGATGAAGTAGGATTTGGTCCTTTTACTGTATCCCCATCATTAACTACATCTGGTTCATTTGTAGTAAGTGGTAGTGGTATTGGTGAAGTATCTTCTTCACTATTATCATCAGCTGGTAATGATGTAACTGATGTATTTGGTTCAGACCCATTAGGTTCGAAGGATGCATATGTTTACACTTACTTTAAAGATGCAGTAGATGATATCAATTTAGAAGTTGCAAATGGAGAAGCTGTTGTAGCTGAAGTATTACCAACTCAAAACTTTACATATGAAGCAAGTTGGGCATCTACACCATTTGTTAAATCACAATTAATTTCAGGTGTAAGAAGTGATTTATTTAAATTCCATACATTAGGATATGGTACAAACGAAAACTCCAGATTTAAAATTTCAATCTCCAATGTGAAAGCTGCCGGTGAAGATGGAGGAACTGATTATTCAGTATTTACAGTAACAATTCGTTCATTCTCTGATACGGATAAAAGACCTGTTGTATTAGAAACATTTAGTAATGTAAACTTAGACCCAGCATCACCAAACTTTATCGCTAGAAGAATCGGTGATAGATACTTAACTATTGATTCAAATGGTAAGATTACTGAGTGGGGTGATTGGGTAAATAATTCAAAATATATTAGAGTACAAGTAGCAGCACAAGGTTCATATCCTGTATCAGCTGCACCATTCGGACACGGAGCTTACTCTAATCCAATATTAGCAGATACTGAAACTATCGTACCTGCTGTTGTTTATCAAACTGGTTCAGTAGTGAATACTGCTGGTAACCCAACATACTACGCTGGTTTTGATTTCGAAACAACTGGTATAAAATATGACAACAACAATTATATCAAACCTCTACCTGAAAGTGTAGGAGTTGGTTCAAACGTTGACTTTGGATTTGATTCTCAACTTTCTTATGTAATGAGTGGTTCTGATTCATCTGATATGGTGAAAAGACAATTCTCAGTAGCATTCCAAGGTGGATTTGATGGACAATCTCCTGCAACTGATATCAAATTAGGTTCTGATATGAGTGCTGGAAATTCGCAAGGACTTGATTTATCATCAACTTCGGCTGGTGGTTATTTATCATACTCAAAAGGTTTGAACGCAATTTCAAACGCTGATGAATGGGATATCAATATGTTAGTAACGCCTGGTGTTGTAAGAACATTACACCCTGGAGTTGTTAGTAAAGCAATTGATATTGTTGAAGCTAGACAAGATGCATTTTACATCGCAGATTTTGCTGATGCTAGTTCAACTATCTCAGATGTAACAACACAAGCTAACGCTGTAGATTCTAACTATGTTGGAACTTACTATCCTTGGGTTAAGACAGTAGATTCAAATACTAACAAATTAGTAAGTGTACCACCTTCAGTACTATTACCTGCTGTATATGCAGCTAATGACGCTATTGCAGCTGAATGGTTCGCACCTGCTGGTTTAAATAGAGGAGGTATCGTAGGAGCAGCATCGGTATTGAATAGATTAACACATTCTGAAAGAGATACTCTATATGAAAACAAAGTAAACCCAATCGCTTCATTCCCTGGACAAGGTATTGTGGCATTCGGACAGAAAACATTGCAAGATAGAGCATCGGCATTGGATAGAATCAATGTTAGAAGATTATTAATCAATGTTAAGAAATTTGTGGCATCTACATCTCGATTCTTAGTATTCGAACAAAATACGGCATCGACTAGAGGTAGATTTATCAACACAGTACAACCTTACTTAGAAGGTATTCAACAAAGACAAGGGTTGTACGCATTTAAAGTAGTTATGGATGAGACTAACAACACACCTGATGTGGTTGATAGAAACATTTTAGCTGGACAGATTTTCCTACAACCTGCTAAGACCGCTGAATTCATTGTAATTGATTTCAACATCTTACCAACGGGAGCATCGTTCTCAGCATAAAACAAAAAAATGAATAACTAATATTTATTAGTATAAAAGGGAAATAAAAAAATGGCAGAAGTATTAGAATTTAACGAAATGTTCTTCACCAACTTCGAACCGAAGATGAAGAATCGCTATATTATGGAGATTGATGGTATTCAATCATACTTAATTAAAACAGCAGCGAGACCATCTATCAATTTCGAAACTGTGAAGTTAGACCACATTAACACTTATAGAAAATTACAAGGTAAGGGTGAGTGGCAAGATATCACAATCACATTATATGACCCAATCGTTCCAAGTGGAGCACAACAAGTGATGGAATGGGTGAGATTAGGATATGAATCTTTAACTGGTAGAAAAGGATACGCAGATTTCTACAAAAAAGATATCGATTTCTATATGTTAGGACCTGTTGGTGATAAAATTGAACAATGGAAACTAAAAGGTGCATTCATTCAAGCAGCTAATTTCAATGATTTAGATTTCGCATCTAATGACCCTGCCGATATTGAATTAACGCTTTCTTATGATTACGCAATATTAGAATTTTAAGATATTATCCACTACTATCTATAAATTGAAGAAGGTTCTCTTAGTGAGAACCTTTTTTCGTTTTACAACTTTTTTATTTTGATATACTTATATATACAAACAAATAAAGGTTAATTATGAGCGAAAATAAATTCGAATTCCCAACTGAGGTGGTAGATTTGCCATCAAAAGGGTTAGTTTATCCAGAAGGACATCCATTAAGAAAAGGAAACATTGAAATTAAGTATATGACAGCAAGAGAAGAAGATATTCTTGCATCACAATCCTTAATTAAGAAAGGTGTAGTATTAGATAAACTATTTGAATCAGTTGTTGTAGAACCAAATGTAGATATCAATGATATCTTTATTGGTGATAAAAACGCTATTCTTTTAGCAACAAGAGTAATGGGTTATGGTCCTAACTATGATGTAGAAGTAACTGACCCATCTACATTAGAACCACAAAATGTAACTATTGATTTATCTAAAGTAAAAACCAAAGATTTTAACGAAGAAATCTTAAATGGTGAAAATCTTTATAAATTTAAATTACCAAAAAGTGGGGCAGAGTTGGAATTTAAACTTCTAACACATGGTGATGAACTTGAAATTACAAAAGAAAATCAAGCATTAGCTAGATTATATAAAGGTAAAGGTGATACTTCATTTGATGTAACTACTCGTTTGAAATATATGATTCAATCAGTAGATGGAAATCAAGATAGAGGTTATATTACTAAGTGGGTTCAAAACGCATTCTTAGCATTAGACACAAAAGCATTCAGAAAATTTGTAAGAGAAATCAGTCCAGATATGGATTTAAAATTTAACTTTGTATCAGAGTTGACGGGTGAAGAGGAGGCGCTCGATATCCCGTTTGGGGTATCGTTTTTTTACCCTTCCGAATGATTATAGTATCCAACTTCATAACCAAATTTGGGAGTTGGTTAACTTTGGTAACGGATTTACTTGGAGAGATGTTTACTTCATGCCAATTCAATGGCGAAAATTCTATTTCAATAAATTAGCAGAGTTAAAAAAGAAAGAATCCGAAGAATATAAAAAAATGGAACGTAAATCAAAAGTAAGGGTTAGGAAATAATCCTTACTTTTTTTTTATCCAATATTTATAGTTGTATAAATATGGACATTCATTATGAAAAATAAAAAACAAATAAGCGAAGCTTCAATTGCTGGATTTATTAATCGTTTCTTGAGTGATATGCAAAAAGGTACTCAGGATAGATTTATACAAAGGGCAAAGAAGAGAGGAATACCAAAACCTGTTCTCGATAAATTGGATAAGATTAAAAAGGAAAGAGACGAATTGGATGCTATTATAGCAAAATATTCTAAATAAGGAGATTAGGTGGCACAAAGTAAAGCAGACTTACTAAAAGAGATTAAAAGACTCAAGGGTGAAATAAACCAACTTGATGCTCTTGGTAGTGCCTTGACCGAAAAACAAACAAAACAATTAGAAAGATACAAAAAAGCAATAGTAAAAACTGCAAAAGAAGTTAAACAGTTAAATAAAGAGAATCTTGATTTATTTGTAGCTGAAGAATCCTCTATAAAATCAATGTCATCTATGTACTCTGATTTAACTTCTGTTCAGAAAGAAGGGGCGCAGATAGCATATAAAGGGCAGAAAAAAAATCAACAAGTTGCCTTAAAGATAATGGATATCAATCGTAGCATTGCTCAGATTAGTCCTGATGATGAGTTTGCTAGAATTGACTTGATGAATGAGAGAGATAAGCTAATGGGCTCTTTGGATAACCGAAGTAAAGGTTTAGTTACTAATCTACAAAAACAAAATCAAATAGCCGATAGTTTAGCTAACTTAACTGATGAAGAAAGAAAAATTTTAGAAGACCAAGCAGCTACATATGATACCATTCAAACTAAAATAGCATCAATTGGAGCAACTCTAAGAACATTCCTTAGTAGACCACAAGCTTTAGTTGGTGGTTTGGTTGTTGGTGCTGGTGTTTTAGCAGATAAATTCGCAGATGTAAATAAGGAGTTAGGAAACGGATTTGATATATTAAACGGAACAACCGCATCTGCTGGTGTTTTAGGATTTGTATTTGAAGATACTGCTGGGACTGTAAAAGCATTGGCTAGTGAGTTTGGTGGTACTGAAGCTGCAACCTTTAAAACTCAAGCCAATATTGGATTGATGGCAACAAATATGGGTATTTCAAATACCGAAGCGGTTGCATTAACTGGTTCATTTGCAAGAATGGCTGGTGGTTCAACTGATATTGCTGCTGATATGGTTAAAACTACTCAGCAATTTGCAAAACAAAATGGAATAGTTCCATCAGCACTTATGGCTGATTTAGCAGCATCAACCGAAGAGTTTGCATTATTTGGTAAAGATGGTGGAGAAAATATTTTAAGAGCAGCTGGATTCGCATCTAAGTTAGGTACTAATATGAGTACACTTAGTGGTATTGCAGAAGGTTTATTAGATTTTGAATCTTCAATCACTAAGGAATTAGAATTAGGTGCAATGTTAGGAAAAAATATCAATTTGGATAAAGCTAGACAATTAGCTATGCAAGGTGATATTGAAGGAGCAACTAATGAAACACTAAATGCGTTAGGTGGTATTGAAGAATTCAATAAAATGGATTACTTCCAAAAGAAAGCTACTGCTGATTTATTAGGTGTATCGGTTGGTGAACTTCAAAAGATGGCATCAAATCAAGAAAAAGCAAACACTTTAGGTGGTGTAATGCAATCCAAATTCTCAGCTGCAGGTGAAGCTATAAACGCTGGGTTAAACAAATATTTAGGTACAGGTCTAAAAGGTTTAGGTGGTATGATTACTATGACGGGCCAAATAGGAACTGGATTTAAATCATTGGGTATCGATATGGGTGGTATTGCTAAAAAATCCGGTGAGTTTGTTAAAAATATTGCCAAAGCAGCCGCATCAAAAATAGGTAACTTATTTGGTGGAGGTGGTGGTAAACCTTCTGTTACTGAAAGTATAGGTAGTAAATCTGGTAAATCTATAAAGGCTCCGAAAGGAGGACCTGGTGGTGGAATTATGGAAGGTATGTCCAAAATCAATATGAATGCAGTTCTTAAAGGTGCTGCAGCAATGGTAATTGTAGCTGGTGCCGTATTCGTATTTGGAAAAGCAGTACAAGAATTTATGAAGGTTAGTTGGGAAGCCGTTGGAATGGCGGTAGTATCAATGTTAGCCTTAGTTGGAGCTGTATCATTATTAGGTGCTATTATGATGAGTGGAGTTGGTGCAGTAGCAATTTTAGCTGGAGCAGCAGCAATGTTAGTAATAGCGGCATCAGTATTGGTATTAGGACATGCACTTCAAGCGATAGGAACTGGATTTGCAATGATGGCTAGTGGTATCGGAACTTTAATGCCACAATTAATGTCTGTATCTACGGTTCTTGATGCAATGGTAGGATTAACCGACAGCATTGCATTATTATCAATTTCACTACTGGGGTTATCAGCTTCGTTAATAGCATTAGGTGTAGCTGGAGTAGTTGCAGGACCTGGATTGATGATGCTATCAGCTGTTGGAGCAGTATCTCAAGGATTAAATTCACTATTAGGTGGTGGTGAAGAAGGTGGTGGTTCTGATTCTGATTTAATAAATGAAATTAGAGGATTAAGAGAAGATTTAAATAATGGTAAAGTGGCAGTTTATTTAGATGGACAGAGAGTAACTGCTGGAGTTTCAAGAGTAGTAAGTAGAGTAGGAAGTAATTCATACGCAACATAATAGATTATGCCAACATTAGAAGAATTATTTAAAAGTAAACAATTACCATCTCAAGGTGGAAAAACCGCTGAAGAAGCTTATGCTATTAGAAATAGTAAGGATATAAGAATATCCTCATCAAATCCATTGGTGAATATAACTGGTATGTTGTTGGCTAGAGGTGCTAGAAAAGTTTTAGGTGTAAGAACTGATGAATCTTTGGTTGAGGAAGAACTCACTGGTTTAAGAGTTATTAGATTCGGTTCTATTCCTATGATATATGGTTCAGATACACCAAGAATCACATTAAGAACAACCGATTCTATATCCAAAATGAAAGCAGAAACATCTGGTGAAGTAACTGGTGCTAGTGGATTGATGGCTAAGATAGGAAGTGCGGCATCAAGTGTAAAAAGTGCATTAGGATTACCAACCAAAGCAATTCCAACATTTGTGGTAAGTGGATTAGAAGCTGAAAAACTTGGTGAAACTCAAAAAAGAATGAGTCAATTACAAAAGGTTTTAAAATCAGCTGAAGGAACAGCTGCAGGAAAACTTTTAGGATTTATTGGTGAAAATGCTGGTGGAGGTACACCCGATGCTATTGGTAGAAATTTAGTGGGTGGTGCAATTAAAGCAGGTAAGCAAGAGTTAGGTAAAAAAATATTTGGTAGTAGGGGTGGTACTTCATTGGGATTAGCAACAGGTAGGATACCAACTGGAATTACACCAACTCCATCTAACGAATTCCCAACTTTATATACTGATAAAAGTTTAGAAAATTGGGGTAAGTATGGATTTAACTATGGTTCGTTAGAACCAACTACCGGAGCACAACGATTAACGGAGGATAAAAAGGGTAACCGATATAGTAAAACGATTATTAAAGAGGGTGATGATGTAAACGATTTATCGACTAAACAAGTTGTTGAAAATGTACCAACTATTAAATTTACTGAAGAACCAGAAAGAGCATCTAAATTTTCTAATATAACAAAAAATGAAAACTATAAAAGTGTATCTAAGGAAAACTTCTTAGAAACAAAAAGAGGTATGTACACTATTGGTGATAGTGTAAATGCTAGTGGTGTATATAATGGTGAAGATGATGAGGAGTTAGATAAGTTAGATTTCGTAACCCTTAAATTTACCTCATTAGGTACAGTTAGTGGAGCATTACGTTCAGCAAATTTTAGAGCAACGATTAGTGGACTAAGTGAAACCTTTTCTCCTTCTTGGAGTGGACAAAAGTTTATTGGAAATCCATTTAATTTTTATACATATGATGGTATTGAAAGAAGTGTTAGTTTTAACTTTAAAGTATATTCTTTAAATGTATTAGAACATAAAAAAGCTTGGGAAAAACTTAACTTCTTATCTGGATTAACATATCCAGCTGATTATTATGGTAACTCAGCGATAAAATCACCGCTTATAATGTTTACATTGGGTGATATGTATAATAAAAAGGCATCATTTATAGAATCTCTTTCATATACTATTGATGATAATACACCTTGGCAAGTAGCTGATAAAGAACAATCCCATTTAAACAATGTTGTTACTACTACAACAAATGCTTTATATGGACCACCAAATGGTATAGCTCAAAACCCATCTAGTACTGAAATAGATATGAAGGGTTATAGATTACCAACAATAGTTGATGTTGCCATTACTCTTAAATTTGTTGAAAATAGAAAAGAAACTGGTACTGAAGATGGTAATAGAAAACTTTATACATTTGACCCAACAACTTAATAAATTATGGCAAGTAGATATCAAAATAATAAAACCAAAAAGTTAGATGATGGAAGAACAGTATATCGTTCTAAAATTTATCCTGAAATTCCATTGAAGGATAATGATATATATGTAGCATCTGAAACTGGTGATAGATTAGATACACTTGCTTATCAATATTATGGAGATGCATCCCTTTGGTGGATTATAGCATCTGCTAATAATATACACAATGCACCATTTGGTTTAAAAGATGGAACAATTTTAAGAATCCCACAAAACTTTATAGAGATAAACAATCAATTTAAACAATAAGTTATATGGCTTCATTTCCGAATTTTACAAATATTCAGGATTTTGTTAAGAGTACTTTAAAGAAAAGAGTAGGAAATCCACAATTAATATCTAAACTTAATCCATTTGTAAGATTAGTTTCTGGTGGTGGTGCAGGATTGGTTTTAGATTCAAACCCAAATAATAATTTATTTAGAGCAGCGGGTAGAACATATGGTTCATCTACACAAGCAGGTAGAATTGGTACAACTTGGGAAGGAGCTGATGTAAATCCATCTGTTGGGCAGGGATATAGACCTTCACCAATTGTAACTTCATTAGAAGTAGATGAGGGTGCTGGTAATTTAAGTAGAAAAGCAAATTTTTCTATAACCTGTTTTACCAAAGAACAAATGGAAACATTAACCAGATATTTTTTAGAACCTGGTATGAGTATATTTTTAGAATGGGGTTGGAATACTTCATCTGGTGTAAGTGGATTAACTCCACTAAAAGCATCGGAGATATCTAAATATCAAAATGCATCAAATAGAGATGTTGTTAGGCAAAATACTGTTGGTGAATATGATAACTATTTAGGATTTACAACTGGTGGTGGTGTTTCATTAGATGGTGATAAATGGACAATAAATGTAAATTGTACGGGATATACCGAATTACCAACTTATTTATTGAGTAGTGAAACTGGTGACCAAAAACTAAATGAAGAAAAAAAACTTCCAAGCGCAAAAGTGTTTGGTTTAAATTACATAAATACCGCAGATAGTACTTTAGGTGATGAACGATTTATGAAAATGTTCAATGATTTACCACAAACAAGACAAACAGTAGCAGTAAAGGGGTTGAGAGGTAAATTTGCAGCAGATGATACTAAATTGATTAATTTTGATGATGAGGTAATTGAAGAAATAAACGATGCTTCTGATGGATTTAAACTACCTTTGGTTGGATGGGAAGTAAAAGCTGGTAAGGTGACTATTGATGGTAAAGCTGTAAAATTCCCTGCAGGAACTAAAATAACTGCAGAAGAGAGATTCATACGATTTGATGCTATGATGGATATTATATATGAAATAGGTGTTTCTGGTTATGAATTGCCTGATGGTACTGAGGTAACGTTTGAAATCGATTATAAAGATACCGCTTGTACAGCTTTTGAAAAAATATATAGTACTGAACCTGATAAGTTATTTATACCAAACCCACAATCTCCTAAATTTAATTTATCTGCGATTACATCCAATAGTTCCGATTTACCAACAGTAAGTCAAATAAGAGAGGCGGGTACAGTAAATAATTCACCACTGGATAGAATCAAGTTTCCAAATCCAAACGATTATACGAGTCCTGATAAAAAGATTTTTAAATCATCCAATGAATGGGGATACTTAAAAGATTTGTATGTTAACTTTGATTTTTTTAAAGGTGTATTGGATACTAAGCAATTTTATATAAAAGATGCATTGTATCAAATTTTAAATGGAATGTCATCAGCTGTAAATGGTATGTGGGATTTTCAAATAAAAGAATCGGATGTTATCGTTGATGATAAATCGGTAAGTAAGCTAAAAATAGTTGAAATGAATCTAATAACTAATGGAAAACAAACTCCAACATATACATTTGAAATGATTGGTGCTGATTCTGTGTTTATAGATGCATCTTTGGATTTGGATATTAGTGGGAATAAAATGAATCAGATAATAGGTTCTAAATTAGGAGCAGATTTGAATTCAGATTCTAAAAAGATATCACTTTTTACACAAGATGAAGCTCTTAGTGACCAATTAGCGGTAAAATTAAAAAGAAAAGAAACCAATAAAAAGGATGATGATAATACAACTGAAAAAGATAAGGCAGATATAGCAGAAGCTAATTTAGCTATTATGATGGGTAAAGCTAGATTTTATCCAAAAGTTGAAATAAGTGATAAAACTTCAGTAGATGGTGTAGACCTTTATGATTTATGCTATTTAGGTGCATATAAAGATTCGACTATATTTAGTGCACTTAAAAGTGGGCATGATGAAAAAACATCATCCGCTACTCCATTAATGCCGATTAATTTTAGTTTCAAAATTCATGGTGTGAGTGGTATAAGGCGAGGTGATATGTTTAAAGTAAATGGGATTCCATCCATATACAATAATGGATTTTTTCAAGTGTTAAGTGTTAAACATACTTTAGATGGTATGATGTGGACAACTGAAGTAACTGGTGGATATAGAAATAATAAATAATTATGAGTTTAGATAGATATAATAAAATAGTAGATTTACCAAAGGATTTTAATCAAATTAAAATAGTACCTCATATTCCATCCCCAACTGATATAGATTATAAACGAGGATACATTGTTAGATACTTTGTTCAGAAAGCTAATGATATAAACTCTGTAATTTATGAGATAAGAAAAAAATCTACAGCTAAACTATCTCAGAATTCTTTTTACAATATAACTTCTTTAGATTGGAGAATTATAGGTGATGTTGATGATGTTAAAAAATCAAACTCAGCATCGGTAAGGATTGCATCTCAAACGATTCCTAAAATCCAACTTTACTTACCTAACCTTTTACAATTTCATAAAAAATAATTTGGATATTACAAATATTTTTCTTATATTTGTTAGATGATTGTAGTAGAATCTAATAAAGAGAAGGAGAATTTTATACAAATGTGGGAAAATAATCCCTCAATTGTAATTCCTATATGGTCTGATTTGGATAAACATCCAATGAACAATGAACTTGCTTTCTTATTCATAAGAGTGGGAAAAACTGACTTTATTCTCATATATAATCATATTGATGGTAAATCCCATCACTTAGACCTTTCTAAATCTACACAACCAAAATGGGTATGGAATAAGAAAGGATTATTACAAACTGGTACAAATATACAAAATATTTTTGATATATCCAACTATTACTTCTTTGAAAAGAATCAAACTATACCCGATGAGGTACAAAATCAACCATTTATATCACATTATACCCGAATGGGTATAAGAGATGGTTTAGGAAAGATAGCACCTTTGATGAAGTGGGGAGAGTACTTAAAATCATTTGTTGATAATATAAGTAGTACTATTCCTCCTCCCGATTTATCTCCTAAAAGTTGGATTGATGATACGATGATTCCTCTTTTATCTCAGATTGAACGATATGGTGTTCGGGTCGAAGGGGAAAAATTTTTTGATAGATATCCACAAGCTTCTAAACATTTACATAATAATATCGTATATACCGAATACAACCCATATACCATTACATCCCGTCCTTCCAACCGATTTGGGGGAATCAACTTCTCTGCTTTAAATAAAAAGGATGGAACGAGAGAAGTATTTATTCCCAAAGATGGGCACATATTCTTACAAATGGATTATGATGCCTATCACCCCCGAATCATAGGTAAGTTGATTGATTACGATTTACCCAATACTTCCGTTCACCAATGGTTAGCGGACCAATATGGAGTTCCTTATGATGAATCCAAAGGAATTACTTTCCAACTCCTTTATGGTGGGATACCCGAAGAGTTTGATTCTATTCCTTATTATAAGAAGGTTAGAGAGTACATCGATGTAATGTGGAGTAAGGCATCGGAAATGGGTTATGTATCGACTTACAATCGAAATATACCTCTCTCATCGATAGAAGATTCAAATCCTCAAAAAGTATTCAACTATTTATTACAAGCAACTGAAACTGAGTTGAATATGAAAACAATCCAAAAAGTGTTGGAGTTTATTCAACAAACCGACATTGAGTTGACCTTATATACTTATGATTCATTCCTATTTTCTTTTCCGTTAGATACTCCTAAAGAACATGCTCTTAAATTGAAAGAAATAGTAGAGAGTAATGGTTTTCCTATAAAAGCTAGTTGGGGAACGGATTACTCAAAACTTTAATATTTATAGGATATAGGAAGATTTAACATATGAATTATTTTAACCAGTTTATAAACGATTTATTAACGGAAGTTTCGTATAGAACGAAACAAGGTATTGTAGACCTTAAAAAATCAGAACACCTTACTATTTTATCTGAAGTATTGGATGAGATGGGATTGTGGGAAATCAAAGGCGAATTATTCAGTAACTTATTTGAAGCTGATGGTGAAAAATTTTATGCTGTAAGTAAAAAAAGTGGACAAGTTGTTGATTTTGATTCTGAAGAAAATAGAGATGCTGCGATAAAAGCTGGTACTCATACAAAAGATGATAAGCAGGATGATACTACCAAAGTAAATAAAAAGAGTATGTTCTCCAAAGATAGTGGATATGAAGCACCTGATTTAGAAAAAAATAAGGATGATAGTACTTCACAAATATCTCCAGAAAATAAAAAAATAACTAATGATTTTGAAAAAAGAGTAGAACAACGAATAAATAATTTGAATGATACTCAAAAGGAAGTTATTAAGGAATCATTGAAAAAAATAAATATTATTTACGATGATAGTAAATCTGAAGAAGAAAAAAGAGAAGCTGCACAATGGTTAGTTGATAATGCTGGATTTTCTACAAATGAAAATAGAAAAAAGGCATACTTTAATAAATTAGGTGGAAATCGTAAAATAATTAGTGGAGATGCTGGAACAGCAAAATCAAAAGATTTAGTTGCTAGGGTATCGGCTTTAGTTGAATTAAAAACATTCGATGCTAAAAGTGTAAAGCAAGGTTTTACAACAGCAGCAAAACCTGATTTAGGAAATGAAAATATCATAAAACCATCCGATGATGTAAGGGTATCTGAATATTTCGAATCACATCCAGTTCTTAAAAAAATTAGACCATCATTGCATGGAATATTTGGATTAAAAGATGAAGATGGAAATGTTAAAATGCCATCCAGTGATTATTCAAAAGATTACTTAGCACAAAGTATTAATAATCCCGCTTTACAAAATACTATTGATTTTGCAAAAGAGCAGGTAAAAAATAATACAGTTGATGAAGGTGTATTAACTGGTTTGGAATCCCATAAGAAACGAATGGATGATATATTAAAAAATGTAAAAATACCATCACCTGAAGCTGCACAAGCAATAGCTGATTCTTATAATAAGTTAATGGTTGATTTACATAAAGCAGATGCTGATGTTGCAAATGCTATATTAAAACAATTAGCCGAAAACAACTTATATGAACAAGAATTGGCAAATGGTGAAGAGGTGTACCTACCATCAGCAGGAAATTTCCCAGCAGGTGATAAAATTAAAGGTGGTATGTTAGAAAGAGTTTCTTTAGTAAGTTGTAAATGGGGTAAGGAAGGTAGAACATATGGATGTCCAGCTAACTCAAAAACAATTTGTGAATTACACCAAGATAAAAGTAAACAAAATAATCAAGGAATGTATTTAGGACAAGATGGTTATACGTTACTTATAAATGATGATTTGATTAGAGGTGAATCTAATGAACAAACCAAAGAAAAGACTACTAACTTTATTAATAATACATTAAATGAGATTGGATTGGGTGAAGTTTTTAGTGAAGAGGAAACTTCTAAGATATCAACTATCGTAGCCAATTATATGGATGAGGTTGATAGAATTAAAAGAGAAGTAGCCGATTTAAATCCAGCAGATAAGACTGAATATTGGAAATTATTTGGTAAAAAATTATCCGAAATTGAAGATAAATATAAAGAAGAGTTAGGTTCTATTATCACCAAAGAACATGCAGCTGCATTAATTGGTGAAAATAATGTTAGTAACCTTGTCCAAAAGGCAGGTGTAAAAGTAGAGAGTTTGTTATCTGCAATTGAGATAGCAAATAATATCAGAACAAATCAAACATTAACTCAATTGGAACATAATAAACAATATTATGATGAAAATGGAGACCCTAAGTTTGTTACTGATAATGGTACTAACAATCCAAATGATTATTCAATAACATTTAGAACTAAAAGAACTGCTGGTAGAACTGGTGGTGGTTGTCAATTATCATTCACTGGTGATGGTGAACCAGCTGATATTGATTTAAATGATGATGGAGTTGCTGTAGATAATAAGTCAGGTAAAGAGATTGATATATAATTATCCTAAAAATATTCTGTGATATTTATAGGTGATTGATTAATATATAAAAAAATTTATGAAAACACAATTATTGTGTACATTTACTTCAAAGGATGGGTTACAAAAGACTCTGCAGGATATCAGAGAGACTTATGTGATAGTGTATAACTATATCTATATCTTACAAAATAAGTCAAACTTAGATGAACTTTACGTTACCTATAATATAAATACGGAGTTCAAACCACCACAACCTTTAGAAGATACAATACTAATACACAGAAAAAAAGAATCAAATACTTTATACACCATTAACGCATTAAACCAATTAGTGAGAGAAGAAAATGGTGGTGTATTAGATAAGACATTTGTAATAGACTGGCAAAAATTTAGAAATTCAATAATACTTACAAATACTGAGGGTACGAAACGTATTCAGACTCGTATCTTTGAGGTTATAGAATTTAATCAGAAATAAAAAACACATAATATGCTATTAAAAGTAGGTTCAAGAGGTGAAGATGTAAAAGCAGTTCAACAATTCTTAGGATTGGGTGCTGATGGTATCTTCGGAAAAGGTACGGAACAAGCCGTAAAAGATTTTCAATCCTTAAATGGATTAACTGCCGATGGTTTAGTTGGAAAAGGAACTTGGGCAGCAATGGGATTAAATGATACTGATGTAACTGGACAAGAAGAATCAGATGCACCAGATATCTACTCAAAGAAAAAAGTAAACGAAGGTGGATTAGAGTATGTAGAATACTTTATGCCTGAAGATGAGTACAAACATGGGCCTGTAAAATACGAATACCTTTTCTTACATCATACTGCTGGATGGCATAATCCATACAAATGTATTGAGTATTGGGATAGAGATAATGGAACTATTGCTACCGAATGGGTAATGGGTGGACCATCAGTAAAAGGAAACAACGAAGTATATGATGGAGAATTGGTACAATGTTTCCCACAAGGTAACTATGCATGGCATTTAGGTAAGAATGGTTCACAACATATGCATGTACACTCAGTAGGAATTGAGATTTGTAACTTTGGATATGTGGTAGATGGAAAAACATATGCTGGTACAAAAGTAGCAGATTCACAAATTGTAACTCTAAAAGAAGAATTTAGAGGACACAAAACTTGGCATAGATATTCTGATAAACAAATCGAACAATTAGAAAAGTGGATGAAGTTTATTGGTGAAAGAGATGGAATTGATATCAGAGCTGGATTACCTTCCCTAATCAAAGAAAAAGGTGCAGCTGCATTTGAGTTCAATGAAGATGCTTACTATGGTAAAGTAAAAGGAACTTGGACACATACCAACACTCGTAAAGATAAATTCGATTTATTCCCTCAACAAGAGTTGATGGATATGTTAGTATCTCTATAATATAAAAGTTAGTTATGACACTTACACTTTCTGGTCAAATAACGGCAGGTAATATAAATAATGAATTTGGTAGAGCATACTCTACCTATATGTCTATTTGGAATGCTAGAAATGGTAGATATGGTTCTATCAACACTCAATCAGCAAGATATCCCACAAATGGAATCAGTAAAACAAATAATGGTTATGCTTGGTCTGATTGGTATGGATATAGGCATAATGCAGTAAGTTCTACAATAAATCTTTTTCAAACCGAAAGAAGAGCTGATGCAGATACTAGAGCTTGGGAATTTAGATATGATGGAACAGCTTTAGGTCAAAGTTGGCAATGGGGAACCACAAGTATACGTGGTTGGCTTCGTATTCCATTTTATAATGGTTTAGATGTTTATTTTGATAATAGTATTGGTTGGGGTTCATCTTGGACAACTGCTTTTAGAGCTATATATTCAAATCAAAGAGGATGGCTTTTGCGTGTTAATGAACCAGCAAGAAATTATAGAAATTATTCTAGATTATATGTTCAATCATCAGAACTGGTTAGTATTTATAATCAAAGTTAAAAAAAGTTATTATGGCAAATCATTATTTTAAAGAAAGAGATTCTTATTTTAAGTTAGTAGATGAAACACATGAGGTAATTTGTGTAACTACTAACTTTACAAATAAATGTATAGCTATGAGTTTTGATAACGATGGTGGATATGAAAATATGAGAGATGTATATATAGGTGGTGATGTGGCTGGTGTTGAACTTATATCTGAAGAACTCTTTGAGGCAAAAAGAGATGAAGTAAAGGATTACATAATTGAAAATCTATAAAAATGGGTAATTGGTTTGTAAAA
>Ga0255743_10000137_pt1 | contig 65276 bp, 63 predicted proteins | sample 101ome_19_FD_179950 | JGI IMG/M metagenome (GOLD analysis project Ga0255743, IMG submission 179950) | Coastal salt marsh microbial communities from the Groves Creek Marsh, Skidaway Island, Georgia - 101405AT metaG (version 2) | ecosystem: Environmental > Aquatic > Marine > Intertidal zone >... | reverse complement strand
TCTGATACCGAAACTATTGTTCAATTGATTGCAAAATCACAAAAAATAAATATCGTTGATAAAATCATTGACTCATTAAATCAAATAGAAGGTGCCTACTCGCTTTTAGTTATGACAAATTCTAAATTAATTGGCATAAGAGATGGTTTAGGAATTAGGCCTTTAGTAATAGGTAAGTTAAAGAATTCCTATATTTTATGTTCAGAGACTTGTGCGCTGGATATTGTTGGGGCAAAATTTGTTAGAGAAGTAGAAAATGGTGAGATAATAATAATTGAAAATGACAGTCTTAAGTCAATTAAACCTTTTCCGCATAAACCTGAGAGACCATGCGTTTTTGAGTATATATATTTTTCTAGACCAGATAGTATTATTAAAGGAAAAACAGCGTATGAATTTCGAAAACAATTAGGTTCAGAATTAGCAAAAGAGTCAGATATACAAGATAAAAATGCAATTATTGTTCCTGTACCTGACTCAGGTGTCCCTGCTGCAATTGGTTATAGTCAAGAAACAAATAAAAAATTTGAATTAGGTTTAATAAGAAATCACTATGTTGGCAGAACTTTTATTGAGCCCACTCAACACATAAGAGACTTTGGAGTAAAATTAAAATTAAATCCCACTAAATCTCAATTAAGAAATAAAGTGGTCATACTGATAGATGACTCAATAGTCAGAGGGACAACATGCTCAAAAATTATCAAAATGTTATTTGATGCTGAAGTAAAAGAGATACATGTTAGAATATCATGTCCTGAGATAAGATTTCCTGATTTTTATGGTATTGATATGCCTACAAAAGAGGAGTTGTTAGCAAATAATAAAACAACTCAAGAGATATGTGACATGCTTGGAGCAACTTCTCTTAAATTTCTTAGTTTGGAAGGTTTATACAGAGGATTAGGGTATGCAAAAAGAGATAAGGCAAGTCCCCAACTATCTGATCATTATTTTACCGGTGATTACCCTATAGAACCAAAAGATAATTTAGAAAATAAACTGATAAAATTGTCTGAATTAAGTGCGAAATCAACTAACTAAGTTTAATTAACCTAATATTTTTATCCAAAAAAAACAAATTTCCATCTACAACAATAATATTAGAAAAAATATTTTTTACTATTTTGCTCAATTTTTTAATATTTCCTTTAGTATCGTATTCAATCATGTAGCCATTATTTGAAAACATAATTATTGAACCATTTAAGATTAAAATATCATTAATCTCACCTACTTTTTTTTGGGTAATATTAAATTCATCATTAATGTCATCAAATATTTTTTTTGACCATATTACGTTGCCATTATTATAATCCAACGAAACAAGATTGCCTGAGTCCGTATAGATATTTACAGTTTGATTAGTAAATTTTGGAACTATTTTTGCTTTAATGTTTTTAGACCATAAAACTCTTCCTGTATCATTTTCAACGCTAATAAAATTATTATCTTTGCTCAAAAATAATTGATTTTTAAATACTACGGGATCAGTAGAGTAAAAAATATCTAATTTATTGCTAGGATTTTTAAAGTTTATAACCCATTTTATTTGTTTAATTTCATAATTCAATGCATAGAATTCTCCACTAGTAGTTAAAAAGAAAAGAGTATTTGTATCTGAATTAATTGTAAGGCTATTTTTAAATTCAGAGGATAGTGATGATGAAGTAGTGGCAAGTTTCCAATTGTTTTCACCATTAATAGCACTTATTGAATATAAGTTATTATTTTCGTCTGAGAAAAAAATCTGAGATTTTTCAATTAAAACATTTGATCTTAATGGTATGCCAATATTTTTTGCCCATATAATCTGATATTTATTTAAATCGATAGCATAAACAAATCCTAAATTATCTGTTACAACTAAAATATTATCTTCTGAAATAGTAAAGTTTAAAATCTTAAAATATTTTTTATAAGCTTTGTGGTAAAAATTATATTTAAATATTTTTTTCTTTTCATTTAGAGAATAAATAAAAATGGTCCCTTTGTTATCATAAGAAACCAATTTATCATCATTCAGCAATAAAAATGGTATTTTATAGTTTAATCTCAATATTTCTGTCTTGTTTAAATTACTTAATTTTTTACTTTTAGATAAAATGGTTTGACCAGAATTGTAGAACAAATTCGGTATATGATTAGATGAATTCAAATATTGATTTATCCATTTTATATTTTTTTGAGATTCTAAATTATTAATTTGAATTTGATCTTTAAATTCAATCTTTTGATCAAAATTATCATCCGAAGGATTTAAATCAATTAGTTGTTTTACTCTATCATTAGAGATTGAAAACTGATTATCATTTGCAGCATTTTTCCAAATTTTTGTTTTGGTATCAAAAGAACATTGTGATAAAATTAAAACTGAGACTAGAATTGTTAAATATACTTTCAGTTTTATCATTCAGATTTTATAATATTATTATATTCTTCTGCCTTCTGTTCTTCACCTAAAACTGAATAATAATTTGAGACAGTTTGCGCAGCTAACTTTTTCCAAATTGTATTGTCATTTATAATTATGTTCATAACTTGTAAAGCAATCTCATTTTGTTTTTGAGAAAATAAATAAATACCTTTTTTGTACATGATTAGATTTTTTTCTTCCTGATCAAGACTTTTTGAGGTTAAAGCGGTATCAAATAATTCAATAACAGTTTTTTGATCTTCTATTAAATTATTAGAAATAACATAATTTAAAGATAAAGAAGAATAAAATTTATTTTTTGATGAAATAATACTTTTAAATAGATTTAATGCTTCATCATTTTTATTTTGAGATAATAATATTTTAGCATTGTTGAATTGATTTGAAATAGCAAGTTGTTTTTTTTCACTAAAATAATCAAAAGTTAACTTTGAGAATACCGAGAGTATTATTATTAAGATAGCTGCTATAATTTTTTTTTTATTATTAACAAAAAAATTCATAGTTTTATCTAATAAACTTATATTTTCTGCATCACTCATAATTTTTAAAATTCATGTTTTTTATTAGGAAAACGTTTTTTTATAACATCTTCTGAAAATTTTTTGATATTTTTTTTTATCCTTTGATTTAAATTATTATATTTTTTTACGAATTTTGGTTTAAATCCACTAAGCCCCAAAAGATCTTCAGTTACTAAAACTTGTCCGTCACAATATTTGGAAGAACCTATACCTATAGTTGGTATTTTTAATTCCTCTGTAATTTGTTTGGCAGTTTTGGTTGAAACGCATTCTAATACAATAGAAAAAGCACCAGCTTGTTCAATTTTTTTTGACTCGTTTAATAATTTCAATTGCTCTCTGGTTGTAATTCCTTCTGGTTTAAATTTTTTTTTATTTTGTGGTGTGTAACCTATATGCCCCATTACCGGAATTTTATTCTTAACTAGATTTTTAATAATTGAATAGTTTTTCCCATTGCTTTCTAGTTTTACTGCATCACACTTTGTTTGTTTCATAATTAACTTTGCGTTTTTTAAAGCTTGCTTAGCGTTTCCATATGTTTTGAATGGCATATCAACAACAAGTGCCGACTTCGAAGTTCCCAGTCTTACACTTTTGGCATGATTTATAATCATGGACATATTAACTGAATGGGTATTTTTCATTCCATATAATGCAGTTCCCATTGAGTCACCTACTAAAATTAAATCACAAAATTGATCTACATTTTGCGCCATCGATTTAGTATATGCAGTTAAGCAAACTATTTTTCGTTTCTGTTTAAGTTGTTGCAATTTTCTAATCTTCATTAATTTATTCTAATTCTATTGTACCAGGTGGTTTTGAAGTAATATCATATACTACTCTATTAATGCCTGGAACACTGTTAATAATCTCATTTGAGATTTCTTCAAGATATGAATTTTCAAATTGATAAAAACTAGCTGTCATACCATCTTCAGAAGTAACAGCTCTAAGTAAACAAATATTCTCATAAGTCCTACTATCACCCATGACGCCGACGGATTTAACCGGTAATAATGCACAATAAGCTTGCCATATCTTATGATACAAACCTTTTTTCTTTAAACTATTAATAAAAATATCATCAGCTTCTTGAAGAATATGAATTTTTTTTAAAGTAATATTTCCTGGAATCCTTATTGCTAAGCCAGGTCCAGGAAAAGGATGCCTATTTAAAATAAATTTATCTAATTTTAATTGTTTGCCAAGTTTTCTAACTTCATCTTTAAAAAAACTTGATAAAGGTTCAAGTAAATTTAAACTCATCTTTTTTGGTATACCACCAACATTATGGTGCGATTTAATTGTAGAAGAGCTTCCGTACGTAGACTTGCTTTCTATCATATCAGGATAAAGTGTACCCTGAGCTAAAAATTTTGCATTTGAGTGTTGCTTTGCAAATTTTTCAAATAATCTAATAAAAATTTTTCCAATTATTTTTCTTTTTCTCTCAGGATCTTTTATATTTTTGAGTGCATTTAAAAAAATTTTTTGTGCGTTTATCTTTTTGATATTTAATTTATGTTTTTTCTTTAAAATACTATAAACTTTACTAAACTCATTTTTTCGCAAAAAACCCGTATCTACCATAATACATGTTAGGTTTTTTCCTATAGCTTTTTGAATTAAAACAGCTGTCACAGCACTATCAACACCACCAGATAAAGCACATATCACTTTTTGATTTGTAGTGGTAATTTTAATTTGTCTGATTAATTTTTTGGACTCAATTTCTAATTTCCAATTTCTTTTACACAAACATATACTAAAGATAAAATTTTCTAAAATCTTCTTTCCAATTGCTGTATGAGTAACCTCAGGATGAAACTGAACCCCAAATATTTTTTTATTTTTATGTTCAATAATAGTATTTTTTGAGTTTTCAGTTGATGCTATTGTTTTAAAATTTTTGGGTTTTTTAATGACTTTATCTTGGTGACTCATCCAAACTATATTTTGTGTGTTTAAATTTATAGAGGACAAAATTTCTGAATTCATTTTCTTTTTTAGAATAGCTTTGCCAAATTCTCTTAAATTAGTTTGTTTTTTGATTATGCCCCCAAAAATTTTTGCAATAATTTGCAATCCATAGCAAATCCCTAAAACCGGAATGTTATTTTTAAAAACGTCTGTAGAAATATTTGGAAATTTTCTAGAAGTTACTGAAGATGGCCCACCTGATAAAATTACACCTTTTATATTTGTGAATTCTTTTATTTTATTGAATTCCTTAAAACTTAGAATTTCAGAATATACATTGCTTTCTCTTACTCTTCGGGCAATTAACTTTGTAACCTGAGAGCCAAAATCTACAATAATAATTTTTTCCTTATTGATAAGGCTTTGCATCAAATTATTTTGAAATAGTTGATAGTTCTTTTAGAAGTGACTCGTGCTGTTTACAAAAGTTTTGACACACTCTCTTAAGTGTAGATAAGTGCTCTTTGGCTAATGAAAAATTAGATTTTTTTATATCTAGTTCTGCTAAAAAATAAAGCGCCTCTTCATTTTTAGGATTTAATAAGATAACTGTTTTTAAATTATTTTCCTCTAAATTATCTTCCCCTTGCTCTTTAAATATTTTAGCTAAATACAAATATGATTTTTCATTTTTAGGGTTAAAAACAATATCTTGTTCAAATTTTATTTTTGATTGATCAAATTTTTTTGAATCAAAAAGCTTAACACCCTCATCAAAAAAATTTTTTTCTGCATATAAATTGTTAAATGATAAACATAATACAATTATAAATAGTAATAAATTTAGATTGTTTTGCTTCATATTTTCTCTACACTATGTACCATACTTTCATAAAATCCTGCTTTAGTTATTTTAATAAATTCACCTTTTTTCTTAAGCTCATTAATATTTTTGGCACCTATATATCCCATGGATGATCTTAATCCTCCTACTAACTGATGTATAATATTTTTTATTGAACCTTTATAAGGCACTCTGGCTTCAACTCCTTCTGGAACAAATTTTTTTATATCTTTTTCATCTTTTTGAAAATATCTATCAAATGAACCAGCCATCATTGCCCCCGCTGAACCCATACCTCTGTATGATTTATATAATTTACCTTTTAACTTAAATTTTTTTCCAGGTGCTTCATCAGTGCCTGAGAATATAGATCCCATCATAATGGCATCAGCTCCAGCTGCTAAGCCTTTAGCAATATCACCTGAGAATTTCACTCCGCCATCGGCGATCAGTTTAATTTTTCTTTTTTTTAAACTTTTCTTGATATTAATTATTGCACTTAATTGTGGAAAACCAACTCCAGATACTATTCTGGTTGTACATATTGAACCAGGTCCTATTCCTATTTTTAATATGTCTGCGCCTTCGTTATAAAGTCTTATTGCTGCCTCACCGGTTGCTATATTGCCTACACAAATTGGAATTTTCATATTTATTTTTTTTAATTCTCGTAGAGTGACAATAACTCTTTGACTAAATCCATGTGCAGTATCAATCACTATAAGATCTGCCCCCGAGTCAAAAAGCATTCGCGATCTCAATAAATCTTGTTTCGTTGTGCCAATAGCTGCTCCAACAATTAATTTTTTGTTTTTTACTTTTTTTACTTCATTAGAGTGTTTTTTTAGAGAAAGATTTCTATGTATAATACCCAAACCTCCTTCATTTGCTATTGCGATTGCCATTTTTGACTCTGTCACAGTATCCATAGCTGATGAAATAAATGGAATTCTTAACCTTAAATTTTTACTTAATTCCGTACTTAATTGAGTTGAAGATGGAAGAACAGACGAATACTTTGGAGTTAGAAGGACATCATCATAAGTTAAAGCTTCTTTAATAGAATCCATATACATTTATATATTATTCTAATAATTTATAAAGTCTTCACTTCAAACAAACAATGTATGTCTCTTTGGATTCCTTTTTGCTAGCTTCAGGGTTAAAAAAATGTATTTTTTTAAAGTTTTTCTTGGCATTTTGTTGCACCAAATCAAAATCTGTTCCCATGAATAGTTTAGCTACTAAATGCCCACCTGGCTTTAGATACTTTTTACCAAAAGAAAGAACATCTAAGGTTAGCCCATTGGTCCTGATACAATCTAAATCTTTATTTCCTGTAGTATCTGCAGCCATATCAGATACGATAATATCTATTTTATTATCAAAAAATCTTGCTATCTCTTCCTGGGTTTCTACCAAATTAAAATCTTTCTTGATAAATTTTACATTTTTTATTGGTTGGATATCTTTAATATCAACTGCAAGGATTTTGCCATTTCTTATTTTTTCAGATGCTAATTGTGACCAACCACCAGGAGCTGCTCCGAGATCAACTAAATTTGAGTTTGGTTTTAATATTTTAAATCTATTGTGAATTTCTAATAATTTATAAACAGCTCTTGATCTATATCCTGTAACTTTTGCCTGTTTAAAAAAAGGATCTCGATGTTTTTTGATTATCCATGATTTTGACTTTTTATTAACCATTTAAAGAATATTTTCATGCTCTTCATCATCAAACTTTTTTTGTAAATTATTTTTTCTTATATATGTAATTAAACTTATAGGAATATGTAAAATATATAGTATGCCAAAAACAAGAAGGGCTTCAAATGTATAAAAAATTAAACCGATTAATGCTAATCCTATTATTAAAAAAATAAAAGGCGTGTGACTAGATTTAAAACTAATTTTTTTAAAAGAAAAAGTTGGAAGTTTGCTAATCAACATTATTGCAACGATTAATGTTAGTATTGGAGAAATAAATCTTAAATTTAATCCTGTATTAAAATCTGACATTTCATAAATAAGAGGTAATAATATCAAAATTGCACCAGCTGGTGATGGTATCCCCTCAAAATAATTTAATTTCCATTCCTCATTGCTTTGTGCTGAAGTTAAATTAAATCTCGCCAGTCTTAAAACGCAACAAATTGAAAAAATTAATACTATAGCCCATCCAATTTTACCATAACTATTAAGTTCCCAAAAATAAATAATAAATGCTGGAGCAATACCAAAACTCACAAAGTCTGTTAGAGAATCCAATTCTTTACCAAAATCAGATGTGCCTTTAATTAATCTTGCTACACGACCATCTAGAGCATCTAACAATGAGGCTATTAAAATAAATATTACAGCCATTGTAAAATTTCCGTCTAAAGAATACTTGATAGAGGTGATCCCTAGTGAAACGCCAATCAAAGTAATTATATTTGGAAGCATATATCTAGTTTTTTTTGCAGATACTAATTTGATCTGTTGTTTATTCTGCTCCATATTATAATTCTGCTATTAGACTTTCGCCGGCAATTACATTTTGACCTAATTTTACAAATATCTGTTTAGAACTTTCAAATATAACATCCACTCTACTACCAAATCTGATCATACCTATTCTATCACCTTGAGACAAATTTTGTCCCTCTTGAACTTCACAAACTATTCTTCTAGCTATCAAACCAGCAATTTGCACAATAATTATTGTTTTGTTAGTTTTATCTTTTAATTGATAGTAATGCCTTTCATTTTCCTCGCTTGCTTTATTTAAGGTTGCATTCAAAAATTTTCCTGGTTTATAAAACAATTTTTCAATTTGACCTGACGTAGGAATACGGTTTACGTGACAGTTAAAAACATTCATAAAAATACTTACTCTAGTAAATTTTTTATTTTCAAGTCCAAGTTCACTGGGTCCTTGAATCTCATTTATTTCTGAGACAACGCCATCTGCTGGACTGACTAAAAAGTTATCATTCCCGATTGATATTCTTTCTGGATCTCTAAAGAAAAAATATACCCAAATAGTTAGCAAAATTGCTAACAGTCCTAAAAAATTATTAAAATTTATCAAGATCAAAGAAAGAATTATCCCGATAGCAAGGAATTTATATCCCTCTTTATGAATTTTTGGAAAAATTGTATCAAACATTTTAATTTACTATTTTAACGTAATATGTATAAAAAGCGCTTAAAATCAATTTATAATTTATGGCGAAAATTAAAGTTAAAAACCCTGTAGTAGAATTAGACGGTGATGAAATGACTAGAATTATCTGGTCTTTTATCAAAGATAAATTAATCAAACCTTATTTAGACATCGAATTGAAGTATTACGACCTAGGTATGGAAAGCCGTGACAAAACTTCTGATCAAATCACTGTTGATGCTGCTAATGCTATAAAAAAATATGGTGTAGGTGTTAAATGTGCAACTATTACTCCTGACGAAGCTAGAGTTAAAGAGTTTAACCTTCAAAAAATGTGGAAGTCACCAAATGGAACAATAAGAAATATTTTAGGAGGCACAGTATTTAGGGAGCCGATTATTTGCAAAAATATTCCTAAACTTGTACCTGGGTGGACGCAGCCAATTGTAATTGGAAGACATGCTTTTGGTGATCAATATCGAGCCACTGATTTTAAAGTTCCTGGTAAAGGTAAATTAAAAATAAGTTGGACTTCTGAAGATGGTAAAGACAAAATAGAAGAGGAAGTTTTTGATTTTCCAAGTTCAGGTATCTCATTAGCAATGTATAATTTGGACAACTCAATTAAAGATTTTGCCCGTGCCTGCATGAACTATGGCCTGAATAGAAAATGGCCTGTCTATATGTCAACAAAGAATACAATTTTAAAAGTTTATGATGGTAGATTTAAAGATTTATTTCAAGAAGTGTTTGAAAAAGAATTTAAAGCTGAGTTTGAGAAAAATAAAATTACTTACGAACACCGATTGATTGACGATATGGTTGCATGTGCCATGAAATGGAATGGTGCATATATATGGGCCTGTAAAAATTACGATGGTGATGTGCAATCAGACACGGTTGCTCAAGGATTTGGTTCTTTGGGTTTGATGACTAGTGTTTTAATGACACCGGATGGTAAAACTGTTGAGTCTGAAGCGGCACATGGAACCGTGACTAGACACTATAGACAACATCAACAAGGCAAAGAAACATCCACGAATCCTATAGCATCGATTTTTGCTTGGACAAGAGGACTGGCACATAGAGGTAAATTAGATTCAAATAAAGAGCTGATTGATTTTGCTAATACATTAGAAAAAGTTTGCGTTGAAACAGTTGAAAGTGGATCTATGACGAAAGATTTAGCAATTTTAATAGATAAAAATTCTAAATATTTAACAACGAACCAATTTCTAGAAGCTATTAATTCCAATTTAAAGAAAAAATTAAATTAAACTAGACTCTATAATCTCTCTAACTTTAGAAATATCAGCCTTCTTCACCCCGCCTGCTTGGGCAAAATCTTTTCTTCCACCGCCGCCTGAACCTCCTAGAACTTGCGCAGCTTGTTTTACTAATTTAACAGCATCATATTTTTCTATTAATTTATTAGTAACGCCTACTGCTAATCCTATTTTATCATCAGAGACACTGATAGCTAATACTACGCCTTCTTTTATTTCTTTTTTTCCTTGATCAACTAACTTTCTTAGTTCTTTTGATGGGAGACCCTCAATAAACTGGTATCTGAAAATAAAATTGTTAATTTTTTTGTCATTAATAATGTTTTTATTCTTATCTGATAATATTTTTTTAATTTTTTCAGACTCTAATTTTTTATTAAGCTCCTTTATTTGATCAGGTTTTTCAAGATTGCTTAGGTTTGGGGGAAGACTAATATTTAAATTTATTAGTTCTTTTTTTAATGTTTCAATTAATTTGTCTTCCTCTTCAGATTTTGTTTGATTAATTTGTTGAATATTTTGTTCGTATATTTCTAATTGCTTCCCTCTTAAAGCTTCTACTCTTCTAATCCCTGAAGCGATTGAAGATTGACTTATAACTTTAAATTTACCTATGTCCTTAGTATTTTTGACATGAGTTCCTCCACACAACTCTATCGAAAAGAAATTATTATTTTCTTTACCCATAAAAACCACTCTCACTTCCTCGCCATATTTTTCCCCAAACAAAGCAAGTGCACCTAGATCTGTAGCTTCTTTAGGAGTCATAATTCGTGTTTGTACTTCTGAAGAACTTTGAACATAATTATTAACCATTTTATCAATTTTGATTAAGTCATCTTTTTCTATAGGTTTATTATGACTAAAATCAAATCTAAGTCTTTCAGGTGTTACCAGTGATCCTTTTTGCGCTACATGCTTACCGAGAGTTCGCCTTAAAGACTCATGCAATAAATGTGTCGCTGAATGATATGCTTTTGAATTATCTCTTTTTTCTTTATTAATTTCCAAAGATACGGATTGACCAGTTTTAATTGCACCTGTTTTAACTTCTCCGATGTGTAAAAATAAATCGCCAAACTTTTTTTGAGTATCATTTATAACTATTTCGCAATTATCATTAAAAATTTTACCTTGATCACCTACTTGCCCTCCCGATTCTGCATAAAAAGGTGTTTGATTGGTAATAACTGCAATTTTATCTCCTGCTTTAGCTGTATCTTTAAATTCATCATTTACAGATAATTTTAAAACTACTCCCTGTGCTTTTTCAAATTCATAACCTAAAAATTCTGTAGGATTTAGATTTTCTCTAACCTTAAACCATTTTTTATCCAAAGATTTATCACCTGAGCCTTTCCAATTAGCTCTAGCAAGATTTTTACTTTGTTCCATGTGTTTATTAAATTCTTCAATATCAACTTTTAATTTTTTGTTTTTTAAAATATCAGCAGTAAGATCAAGTGGAAAACCATAAGTATCATATAATTTAAAAGCAACCTCACCCGGTAAAGTTTTATTTTTAACTTTTAAGATATTTTCTTCTAAAATTTTAATACCTCTTACGAGTAAAGATGAAAATTTTTCCTCTTCATTTTTTAAAGTCTCTATTATTAAATCTTTAGCTCGTCCTAATTCTGGATAACTAGAGTCCATTTCTGATAAGAGACTATTAAATAGTCTAAAAAATACAGGATCTTTGCAACCAAGCGTATGTGCGTGTCGCATACCCCTTCTCATGATCCTTCTTAGCACATAACCTCTTCCTTCATTGGAAGGTAAAACGCCCTCAGCAATTAAAAAACTTGCAGCTCTTAAATGATCAGCTATTACACGATGACTTGCTATTGTATTTGAGTTTACTTTTGTTTTTGTTATATCAGCTGATGCTTGCATTATTTTTTGAAAATGATCTATTTCATAGTTGTCATGAGTTCCTTGTAAGACAGCAGTCATTCTTTCAAGACCCATTCCTGTATCGACCGAAGGCTTGGGTAGATTTATTCTTTTATTTTTATCTATTTGTTCAAATTGCATAAATACTAAATTCCAAATCTCAATAAAACGATCTCCATCTTGATCTTTCGACCCTGGTGGTCCCCCATGAAGTTTGTCCCCATGATCATAAAAAATTTCTGAACAAGGACCACATGGACCTGTATCACCCATTGACCAGAAATTATCAGTAGTTGAAATTTTAATTATTCTACTTTCAGGAAGTCCTGCTACTTTTTTCCATAACTTAAAGGACTCTTCGTCTTCTGAAAAAACAGTCGCTGTTAATTTTTCTTTGGGTAGAGAAAATTCTTTTGTTAATAATTGCCAGGCATAATTAATAGCTTGTTCTTTAAAATAATCACCAAAGGAAAAATTACCTAACATCTCAAAAAATGTGTGGTGACGAGGAGTATAACCAACATTATCTAAATCATTATGTTTACCGCCTGCTCGAACACATTTTTGTGCAGTAGTTGCAGTTTTATAAGATCTTTTTTCTAAGCCTGTAAAAACATTTTTAAATTGTACCATCCCAGAATTGGTAAACATTAAAGTTGGATCGTTATTTGGAACTAAATTGCTTGAATGCACTTCTTCATGATTATTTTTTTTAAAATAATCTAAATATTTTTTTCTTACATCTGTAAGTAGAAATTTAGCCATATTGATTAAAATACAGTTATATTTTTTTATTGTCTATAATTGAAAATAAAATAAAAACACGGAAGTTTGTTAAAACTTCCGTGTTTGAGAGTATTCGATGGAATTTATTCTTCTTTATCGCTAATTTTTTCTTTTGGAGATGGATTTCCTTCTATTTTTTTAGAAATTAAACCTGCTTTATCTCTGATGGCTTTTTCTATTTCATCAGCAACTTGAGTATTTTGCTCTAAATAAGATTTGGCATTCTCTCTGCCTTGTCCAATTTTCTCACCTTTGTAAGCATACCAAGCACCAGATTTCTCTAAAATTTCAGCTTTAGCACCTAAATCAATAAGTTCACCTGATTTGCTGATACCTTTGCCATACATTAGATCAAATTCAACTACTTTAAAAGGAGGTGCAACTTTGTTTTTAACTACTTTAACCCTAGTTGTATTTCCAATTATTTCATCTTTGTCTTTAATTGCTCCTACTCTTCTAATATCCATTCTTACAGATGAGTAAAATTTTAAAGCGTTTCCACCAGATGTAGTCTCAGGGTTTCCAAACATCACACCAATTTTCATTCTTATTTGATTTATAAAAATCACCATAGTGTTTGCTTTTGCTATAGATCCCGTTAATTTTCTCAGCGCCTGACTCATTAATCTGGATTGAAGACCAACGTGAGTGTCGCCCATTTCACCTTCTAACTCAGCTTTTGGTGTTAAAGCAGCAACAGAGTCTATAACTAATACTGAAACTGAACCTGATTTAATTAGGGTATCTGCAATTTCTAAAGCTTGCTCACCTGTATCTGGTTGTGAAATTAGTAATTCATCTGTTTTTACACCTAATTTTTTGGCATAACTTGGATCCATTGCATGTTCAGCGTCAACGAAAGCACAAATGCCGCCTGCTTTTTGAGCTTCAGCAACTACTTGTAATGCCAATGTTGTTTTTCCTGAAGATTCTGGTCCATAAATTTCAATTATTCTACCTTTTGGTAGACCGCCAATGCCTAATGCTAGATCAAGACTTAAAGAACCAGTAGAAATAGCTTCTATATCTATCGCTTTCTGTTGACCCAATCTCATAATTGAGCCTTTTCCAAAGTTTTGGTCTATTTGACTAATTGCAGCATCTAAAGACTTTTGTTTTGCCTTATTTTCCTGCTCTTTTTTGTTATCTGACTTAACAACTTTTAAATTATTTTTATTCATATTTTACCTCTTTTTTTTAATCGAATCGTTAATATAAATGTACACATTTTGTTCTTTTTAGCAAGTATTAATATTTTATGAGCAAAATGAGGGGTATTAGCTTGCTGTTAGATTATCGAAAGTAAGCCTGCCGATAATAGCCATAAGTTCAAATTTTGAAATCATGTAGTCTTTTTGAGCTTTAGCAAGATTAATTTTAGCATTTAATAAAAGTGTTCTGGATTGAATTACCTCTAACGTAGTCCTTTTTTTGCCTGTCTCGTATTCTAAAGTAATTCCCTCATTAGCAATTTCAGCGGCTTTTACCTGGGCTTCGGTAGACTTTAAAACACTCTGAAATGATTGAAATTTAGACCATGAATTTGAAGTATCAGTCTTATTTTTTTTAAGATTATCCTCGTAAAGTAATTTGTACTGAGCGACTTTATATTTTGCTTTTTTTATAGTTGAGAGATTTTCTCCACCTTTAAAAATAGGCCATGTAACAGTCGCTTTCACTGTCTCTTGATCTTGATCATCAACAGTAGAACTTGTGCCTGAGGACTCTGAAGATTTAAATGACAAAGTAGCTGATGGAGAAAGGCCCGCTCTCTCTATATTTAAATCTTTTTCCGATATTAAATAATCAATTTGAGAGATTAATAATCCAGGGTTATTTTTTTCAGACTCTTGTAAAGCAGTTACTAAATTGTTAGGTAAGTTAAGCTTGAAATCAACAAAAGAAACAATTTCAGGAACTTCGGTACCAATCACCCTTACAAAATTTTCCTTACTAGCTACATATTCTGTTTCCGATCTTATTAAATTAGCATAAGCACCGGCTAATGAAGATTCTGATTGGGCTAAATCAGTAAGACTTATTTCGCCTCTTTGCAAACGTGCTCTATCGGTTTCAACTTGTCTTTCAAAAAGGTCATTATTTTCTTTATAAAATTTAAGGCTTTCTCCCTTGTAATATAAATCATAATACGCGTTGAGTGCGTCTAACATCACTGATTGCTCTGTACTTTTAAGTTTAATTTTTGCTTGTTCGACTTCTAATTCAGATTTTTTATAATTATTAATACCTTGAAAACCATCAAATATTTTTTGGGTAATTTCGTAAGATCTTGTTTCTGATTGAAGGTTGGTGTCTGATAAAGTACTTCCACTAGAATTTGTTCTATTTGTAGAATTTTGATCTGAAATATCTCCTGAAATAGTTAAATTTGGAAGAAACTTGCTTCTTGATATATTTTTATTTTCGTTGATGGCAGAAAAATTTTGTCTTTCCGCATTTAATTTAGAGTTTCCTTCATAAGCACTTTTTAAATAATTACCTAATTCCGCAGCATTTAAAAAGTTAAATGATAATAAAGTTATTAAAGATATTTTAAGAAATTGAATCATAAAAATTTAATTTTACTTAATTTGTGTTTATTATCTAAATCAATTATTACATCTGCATATTTAAAACGGTCCGCAAGCATTTGTTTGGTTATTCTTTCATAAAACATTACAAATCTTTTAATTTCTTTATTGTTCATTATTCTTGAACCTTTTTTTTTATATTTAAGTTTTTGTTCTTGAAGCATTCTCCATTTTAAAACATGTTTAAATGAAGGTACTTTTAAAAATATAAATTTGTCTAATTTTTTGAAGACATTAATATATTTATTTTTTAACTCAAGATTTACTTTTTGCCTCCATACAGATTCCTTATCTTCAAATTTTTCTAAATTATTAATAGGTTTTAACAACTTTTTTTGATTTTGTGGCCTAGCACCTACGCACCAGCCTTCAAAAAATACAACATTTGGGCACCGCTTTACAAATTGCCACTTCTTTTTTTTATTTCTATCGTCCTTTGATTTATCAAAGGTGGGGATATGAAAACTTTTAAATTTTTTTCTTTTAATAATCTTAAGTATATTTGTAGCTAAATTTATATCGTGAGTTCCTGGAACGCCACGTGTTTGAAATAAAGGATGAATTTTTTTAGACATAACAATCCTCTCTTTCCTAGTTTTATAAAGATCGTCAATTGAAAAAATTACAGTCGAAAGTTTGTATTTGTATTGTAAAATTAATTTTAAAATTTGACTTATGGTGCTTTTGCCAGATCCTTGGCCACCTGCTAAACCAATGACAAATGTTCTTTTTTTTTTAAGGACATTCTTATTTATATAATCTGCTATTGGTAAATAAAAATTATTTAATTGTCCAACCTTATCGTGAAATGGTTCACCGACAGCTTCTTGTTCTTTAAAAAAAAGTAAATACCTTTTGAGAAGATTCATTAGACTTTTTTTTGTATAGCTAATTCTAAAAAATTTATTCTGTCTTGCCCCCAGAATAACTCTTTATCAAATATATATGTAGGAGCTCCAAAAACTCCATTAGCTATAGCTTCTTCAGTATTTTTTTTGTACTCAATTTCATTCTCTTTTGAAAGAGTAACCTGACTTAAATCTTTAAAACTTAAACCTACCTTCTCACATGCCTGCTCAATTACTTTAATGTCAGATATATCTTTTTCATCTGACCAAAGATTTTTTAATAACTCGTGTCCTAAAATCAGTTTTTTACCTAATTTGATTGATGCAATGACAAAATAATTAGGCAGATGAGGATTTGTTGGGGGAAAAAATTTTGGTTTTAAGTTAAGTTTAATATTCAGAAACTCACTCCAACGTTTTAATTCATCTAGTCGATATTTTTGTCTTTCTGGACTTCTTTGTGGAACTGGCAAACCACCAGTTTTAGGAAAAATGCCACCCACCAAGTCACAGGGTTTCTCTAGAACTTCAACTTTGTACTTTTTTACAAGATCTTGAAATCTTTTAGAGCCGAGGTAAGCAAATGGTGAGGCAACGCTATAGTAATACTCAATGATCATTGAGCAGATTTAATATGTTTTTAAGTTACAAGTAAATCGCTAGTATGAACCAAATATTGTAATATTTATCCACAGAGATACCTCATTCGGTATTCGATGTTCACGTTTTGATTCACTTTTGATTCACTATTAGACTCATAATACAACCAACTAGTGTATATCGCTTTTTGTATCCCGAATATTATCTAGAGCAGTATTGAGTCCTTCAGCGTTAGATCTTCGAGATGAAAAAAAGATAATCAAATTAAAGAACAATAATAATATCAAAAAAGATTTAAAAATATTTAAACTAAAAATAAATTCTAATAAAAAGGCTGTAGCGAGATACAGTATTGATCTTAGATAAACTACCTTATTGAAAACAGAGATAATTGACATTGAGTGAATAAATAATTTTAAAAATGACATTTTGCTAGGTCCAAAATATCTATTGCCTCTGATACAATTGATGCTTTCTAATTTTTTAAATTTATTTCTAATTGTTCCAGAAAAATTATTCCATAAGGATCTTTCATTAATTATTTTAGATACATTATCTTTTGTCAAACAAACAAAGTTTCCAAAATTCATAATTTTACCAGTAAAAATATAAGTTATAATTTTATGTATGTGATAAAGTATTCTAAACATTAATCCTTCAGATCTTTTGATGCGTTTAGCAACAACAGGGGGTTGGTTATTTGCAACCATTTTATCTAAAAGCATTACTATTTCCTCTGGTCGATCTTCACCATCTGCATCCATTACGACCACATAATCAAAATTAATATTTTGCATAATATATTTTAAACCTGCCGCAATACATCTTTGATGGCTTCGGTTTTCTCTCATATTAAGAATTGTAAGAGATTTTATATTATGTGGTTTATGAAGCGTATACTCAGTTTCTGTTGAAGCATCATTAACTAAGATTAAAGAAAATTCAAATTGCTTCAATGCTGAAATTTGTCTGCTGATCTCAGCATAAAGTTTATTAACAGATTTCCAATCATTAAAAACTGGATTAAGGATTATTACTTTCTTCATTTTCCAATCATGCAGATACCTTGATTATCAATTCTACCGTAAAGACCAGGGCATATTTTTTGTTTTGAATTATCTGCATCATACCAAGTATAAATTACTCCACCGTCAGGATCTAATTCGTTTATTTTATCTTTAATATTATAATACCATTTAGGTCTTGAGCTCAAATGATAAGACAAATTTCCAGCAAACCACTCGTCACCCACAACATATTTAATATCCGTAGAGAAGTTTTCTATCCATCTCTTTTCAACTAAATAGGCAATCTCTTTCCCTTCGTAATCAGTTCTTTTGTTTTCATTTTGAATTGAAACAATGCCATAAATTGTGGGAGATAATAAATAAAGAAAAATAAAAGTTGAATAAAATAAAATTAATTTTTGTTTGAGATTTTTTTTAAACATATAAATAAACATTAATCCAAAAAAAAGATAGAAAGGTGAAAGCCACATGGTTCTAATTTTTACACCCATAATTGCAGAAGTAATAATAATTAATAGAATAGGAACAAAATTAATTAGTAATAAAAATTTTAAACTTTTATCTTTTTTTAAAGATTTTATTGAAAATTTTTTTAAAGATAAAATTAAAAGGAAAAAAAATATTAATAATATTAAAGTTTGTTTTACAATAAGTTCAATTGGAAATTTGAAATGATTGAACCAAAAATTATCTTCTAATCCAGTTCTTTTAATGCCATAAGTTAATGTTATAAAATCATTCTCAAATAACCATATAATGTGAGGTATTAGAATTAAGATAAAAACAGTCCCTGGAATGAAATAGATCTTTTTAAAAATTTTAGTGTTATAGATTTTTATAAAAAAGATTATTTTAATACCCAAAATTAAATAAATAAATAAATAATGTGTTAAAAATCCAAGGGCACAGAAGAATCCTAATAAAATCCAATTTATTATATTGGGCTTTGTTTCATTGAAACATTTCCAGCAGTACAAAACGGTTAGCGCTCTAAAGGGCAACTGGCAAACATAAACATTGAATTCTGGAGTTGTATAATTATGAAAATAGATAGCTTCTAACAATAAAACTGAAATTATAGCCAATTTATCATTTTTTAGAATTTCTTGAGATAGAATAAAAACAATATAAAAAGCGAAAATAACACAAATCTGGCTGAGTAAATAATAAGCCCAATCGTTATTACCAAAAAAAAAATAAGTTAATTCAACAAATACTGCACTGATAGGCGGGTGTTTATTAAAACCCCAATCTAAATTACTTCCCCAGGCTAATGCCTCTATTGTATCTAGGGGTAGATTATTATTTGTAAAAGTTGGAACCAAAGTCCAAATAATCAAATGACTAAAAAGATAAATATAAAATAACTTTAAATCACTTTTCATGATCAATTTTTAATACAATTTTAAGTCTATTGACATGAATAATTTGAGTTATATACTCGCCGCTTTAAAAATATGCCAAAAGCGAGCAGCAAAAAAACTTATTCACCATCAGAAAAAGAAAAATACATGTGTGACAAACACAAAAAATACTTTACTGAGGCACTTCAAAACTGGAAAAAAGATATCATTAAGACTAATAATTTATCAAATATACTAAATTCTTCTGATGATAATTCAACTTCTGCAGATGTGGTAGATCAAGCATCTTCTTACACTGATAAATCTTTAGAGATGAGAACGCTATCGAGAAGCAGAAAACTTATCGAGAAAATTGAAGCAGCATTAAGACGAATTAAAGATGGAACCTACGGTTATTGTTTGGAGACCGGAGAACCAATAGGACTTAAAAGGTTAATTGCAAGACCAATCGCAACTTTATCAATAGAAGCTCAGGAAAAACATGAGCGAAATGAAAAAATTTTTGCTGAAGACTAAGGTTTTGGAATTTCCTCACCTGTTTTAAAAATATCATATCCAAGTTTTACAGCATTTCTTGCAGAGATATCTAAATACCACCTGGTTAAATTTTTATGATCTTTTAGTCCTATGTCATGCCATTCGTGTCTTGCGATCCAAGGAAAAGTAGCAATATCTGCGATGGTGTAATCCGATCCTGCTAGAAACTTTGAAACAGACAAACGCTCATCTAATTCTGAATATATTCTTCTACAAATCTTAAAGTATCTCTCTTCACCAAATTTACTCTTTCCAGGATTGTAGTGATGAAATTGATGATGTTGACCTAACATCGGTCCAATATATGCCATTTGTGCCATCAACCATTGAGTTATTTCTAAACTTTGGTTTTTTTCAAAAAACTTACCACTTTTTTCAGCTAAGTAGATAAGTATTGCACCAGACTCAAAAATTTTTTTACCATTATCATGATCGATGATTACTGGAATTTTACTAAAAGGGCTAATTGCTTTAAAATCTGGTTTAAATTGATCGTCTTTCATAATATTAATTTTGGTAATTTTGTAATCAAAGCCAATTTCTTCCAGCATAATAGAGATTTTTTTTCCGTTGGGTGTATTGGCAGTTAATATTTCAATCACAATTATTTTTTTAATCTTTCTTGAATAGTTTTTGACGACGTGGTGAATTCAAATCTATATTTCTCATTTGGTCTTGCCCTCGTAAAACATGCTCGTGCAGCTAGTGCCCCTTCATGAAAACCAGAAAGTATAAGTTTTAATTTACCTGGATAAGTACAAATATCACCAATAGCAAATATACCTTTTTTATTGGTTTCAAAAGTTTCTGTGTTAACAGCAACAGTTTTTTTATCAATATTTAAACCCCAATCTAAAATAGGCCCTAATTTCATAATTAATCCAAAAAAACCGAGTACAAAGTCAGTTTGAATTTCCTCAACTTTACCCTCTTCATTTTTAATAGAAATCGATTCTAATTTTTTAGCTTCTTTTATTCCTTCAATTTGAAAAGGCGTTTTTAATATTACTTTATTGGATTTTTCTAAAGTTTTAATTTGATCCAAGGTATGTTGTGCACCTCTAAATTCATTACGTCTATGAATTAAGTAAACCTTTTTCGCAGTTTTAGACAGTTCAACAGCCCAATCTAGAGCTGAGTCTCCGCCACCAAAAATAGATATTATTTGATCTTTGAAAATTGATTTATTGGAGATTGAGTAAAAAACTTGTTTATTTTCAAATTTTTCTAATGCAGTTAACGAAATTTTTCTAGGTTCAAATGATCCTACACCACCTGCAATAATAATACTTGAACACTTAAACTTATTACCCTTATTAGTTTCAACTAACCATTTATCATTATCTTGTTTTAATACCTGAACACGTTCATTTAAGTGAAAGTTTTTTTTAAAAGGTTCGATTTGTTTTAGAAGATTTTTTGTTAATTCCTCTCCAGTACACTCTGGTATTGCTGGAATATCAAAAATAGGCTTATCTGGGTAAAGTTCAATACATTGACCACCTGGTTTGTTAAGATTATCTATAACCTCGCATGATAATCCAATAATTCCTAACTGGTGAACCGCAAAGAGTCCTGTGGGACCAGCTCCAATGATAACAACATCAGTTTCTTTCATAATTAATTTTGTTTTGATGGCGTTGTAACTACAAGACCATCTAGTTCCTCAGAGACTATTAATTGACAACTTAACCTACTGTTTTTTTTGGGTTCAAATGCTAAATCAAGCATATCTTGTTCAGCCTCTTCAATTTTATTTAATTTATCATACCAGTCTTCTGCGACATAAACATGGCACGTGGCACAAGCCATAGAACCTCCACAATCAGCATCAATGCCTGGAATGTTATTTTGAATTGCACCCTCCATGACTGAAAGACCATTTTCAACTTCAATTGTTTTTTTATTATTCTCGCTATCTATATACGTAATTTTTGGCATTTAAATTTGAATATAAGGATCTAAAAAAAAAGGGCAAGCATGTAATAAAACATGCTTGCCCTAATTTATTTATTAAATACTAGCTTCTTGATACTCTAGTATTCTGCATTGCAGCAGCCCAAATAATTAGACCAAATGCAATTTTATTTATGAAGTCAGCAGCGTTGTAAATAATGTTCAACGCGTTAGGGTCAACTCCACCAGTTAAGTAACCAAATACATAACCAAGTGGGTATACTGCCCAACCGATTGTAACAATTATTCTCATAGCACTGAAAGCAGTAGCTAATGCTTTGTTACCGCTCTTTTGTGCTAACGTACCAGCTTCACCAGAAAATACTTCATATAGAATGTATATCCAGCCAGCCATTCCGATAATGAAACCTACGAATGGTTGGATGTAACCAGCTTCACCTAAGTAGCCACCGATTAACATTACTAAAGTACCTAGTAAAAGTTTCCAGAATACAGAACCTGGAACTTTTCTTACTGCTGCTAATACAAAGTAGAACTCTAACATTAGCAATGGCACAGTAATTAACCAGTCAATATATCTGTATACTGTTGGAGACTCTGAGTACATGACCCAGTATTCTCTCATGTATAAATAGTGAATGAAAGCAACACCAGTTACCAATCCAGCAACTGTTATTGAAACTCTCCATGCAGGAGCAACTGAACCTCTTTCTAAAAAGAAGAAAGCAGTAGCAGCCATACATCCCATTGATACTATCCAGAAAGAAACTCCAACGAAGTCATTCTGTGCTAGCATCACGGTATCAGCAGCATTTGCAGAAGTAGCTAAGCCTAAAAAAGCCGCTGTTCCTAATACTGCTAAGATAAGTTTTCTCATGAAAACCTCCCTCATTTGTTAATTAATAGTTTAAATTTAAACTACCCAACTTAGAATAAATCTAAGATGAATAACTGTCATGAACATATAAAAATAAACACTTAGATCAACCTTTTTATCGTCCAAAACACGTTGATTTTATTGATTTTTTTATTTTTTTTTAGGGATATTAGTGGCAAAGTTGTAATATAATTTAATTTAGGGGAGACAATTAAACAGTGAAGTATTTAGATATTTACAAAGATTCGATCAATAATAAAGAGAAATTTTGGCAAAATATTTCTGAAGAAATCTTTTGGTATAAGAAACCAACAACTATTTTAAATTCATCGAACCCTCCTTTTTATAAATGGTTTGAAGATGGTGTTACTAATACTTGCTACAACGCTGTTGATTATCATATTGAGCGAGGTCGTGGTGATCGGCTAGCAATTATTTATGATAGCCCAATCACAGGCGCAAAAAAAACTTACACTTTTACTCAACTTAAAGAGCAAGTTGCTAAATTTGCTGGTGCTTTAAAAAATTTAGGTCTTAAAAAGGGTGAACGGGCAATAATTTATATGCCGATGATACCAGAAGCAGTCATTGCCATGCTAGCTTGTGCTCGTATTGGAGTGGTTCACTCAGTGGTCTTTGGTGGATTCGCTGCTAAAGAACTTGCCAGTCGTATTGATGACTCAAAAGCAAAGATTATTATCTCAGCTTCATGTGGTTTTGAACCTGGAAGAACAGTTGAGTATAAACCATTACTAAATAAAGCTATTGAATTAGCAAAACATAAACCAACGAAGTGTATAATTTTTCAAAGAGAGAAATTCAAATGTGAATTAAATGCAAAACTAGATCTGACTTGGGACGATGTTATGAAAAACACAAACCCAGTTGAATGTGAACAGTTAAAAGGAAGCGATTATGCCTACATACTTTATACCTCAGGCACAACTGGTCTTCCTAAAGGTATTGTCAGAGATATCGCTGGACACATTGTGGCTCTTAAATGGACGATGAAAGCAATTTACAACGTTGATGAAAATGATGTTTGGTGGTCAGCAAGTGATATCGGTTGGATTGTAGGTCACTCTTATATTGTCTATGGTCCATTATTCAAAGGCTGTACGACAGTTTTGTTTGAAGGTAAACCCATAGGTACGCCTGATCCTGGAGTTTTTTGGAGAGTAATATCAGAACATAAAATTAAATCATTGTTTACTGCTCCAACTGCAATCAGAGCAATTAAAAAAGAAGATCCTGAAGGAAAATTTGTAAAAAAATATGATCTCAGTCATTTCAAATGTCTTTTTTTAGCAGGTGAAAGATCAGATCCTGACACAATTAAATGGGCGGAGAAACTTTTAAAAGTTCCAGTGATCGATCACTGGTGGCAGACTGAAACTTCTTGGTCGATTTCAGGCAATTGTACGGGTATCGAATTATTAAAAACTAAGTATGGTTCTGCATTTAAGCCGGTGCCTGGTTATGATTTAAAAATAATGAAAGCAGATAAGACTGAAGCAAAACCTGGTGAGATGGGAGATATTGTTGTTAAACTTCCCCTGCCACCAGGAACTTTTCCTACACTTTGGGGAGCAGATGATCGATATAAAGAAAATTACATGTCGAATTATCCAGGTTACTATCAAACTTATGATGCAGGACATATTGATGAAGATGGTTATGTTTGGATCATGTCGCGGACTGATGACATTATTAACGTAGCAGGTCATAGATTGTCGACTGGTGCAATTGAAGAAGTTTTAGCTGAGCATAAAAATGTTGCTGAGTGTGCAGTGGTTGGTATCGCTGATAAATTAAAAGGTCAAATCCCAATTGGTCTAATTGCTTTGAAAGCTGGGGTAGATAGAGATCAAAAGGAAATTACTAAAGAGTGTGTTGATTTAGTTAGAGAAAAGGTTGGTCCTGTGGCAGCCTTTAAAATTGCCATCATTGTTAAACGATTGCCAAAAACAAGATCAGGAAAAGTTTTGCGAGGTACGGTTAGAAAAATTGCTGATAATGAATCTTACAATGTTCCACCCACCATTGATGATCCAGCTATTCTAGACGAAATTAAAGCAGATCTAAAAACTCACGGAATTTTAAAAACTTAATTAAAAGATAACGGTTTTCCTGTCGGGTCTCCAAGTATTTTGCCATGCGCCATTTTAATCTCACCCGCAATAATCGTCATGGTTGGATAGCCTTTAAATGTATAGTTATTAAATGGTGACCACTTGCATCCACTCTCTATATCTTCATTCTTTATCGTGATTGTCTTATTTAAATCACAGATCGTAAGATCTGCATCAAATCCCTCTTTGATCTTACCTTTATTTTTAATACCAAAAATTTTAACTGGATTTTCACAGACCAGCGCAACTAACTGTTCTAATTTAATTTTACCCTCGTTCATGTGATTAAGCATAACCGGCATCAAGGTTTGCACACCTGGCATACCCGAAGGAGAATTGGGATATTCTTTATTTTTATTCACCTTTGAATGAGGAGCATGATCTGAACCAATAGTATCGACATAATCATTTTTTACAGCATACCAAAGTCGATCGTAATGTGGCTTGCTTCTAATTGGCGGATTCATTTGGGCAAAGGTACCTAATTGGTCATAACAATCTGGTGCGTATAAAGTTAAATGTTGGGGAGTAATTTCAAAAGTAATTAAACCTTTGTTTTGAGAAAGAAAATCAACTTCTTCCTTGGTAGTGACATGCAAGATATGTGCGCGCTTACCCAATCGCTTTGCAATTTTAACAATTTTTCTAGTAGAAGCGATGGCGCACTCTTCATTTCGCCAGAGGGGATGTGTATGAACATTGCCTTTTTCTATAAATCTTTTTCTTAAGTTAAGCATATCTTCGTCTTCCGAATGAACTGAAATTATTTTTGAGGTTGCTGCAAAGGCTTTTTCAATATCTTCTTCTTTGTGCACTAAAAGATTACCGGTAGAAGAACCAGCGAATAATTTAACTCCACAACATCCCTCAACACCTTTTAAATTAGCAAGATTAGATTGATTGTCTGGAGTAGCACCAAAGTAAAATGCATAGTTACAATACATTCTATTTTTAGCTAAAGCTAATTTTTTATTAAATTCTTCCATGCTTGAAGTTGGTGGATTAGTATTGGGCATTTCAAATACTGCGGTAATTCCCCCAGCAATAGCAGCTCTACTACCAGAATTTAAATCCTCAACATCAGCGGCTCCTGGAGGTTCTCTAAAGTGAACTTGGGTATCAATGGCTCCTGGTAACACAGTTAATCCAGAAATATCTTGAACGTTATTCCCTTTGTCTTTGCTTAAAGCTCCAAGCTTTTTAATCTTACCGCCAGAAATACCTAAATCAGTCTTAACAAGTTTTTTTTCAATATAACAAGAACCATTTTTTAAAATTAAATCAAAATTTTCGGACATTGAATATTAAATATATTATAGTGAATTAATTTGCAATTATGGAAAAAAATCAAGTTATAATCACAAAGGATCGAGGATTAATATCAATTTCTGGAGAAGATTCGAAAGACTTTTTACAGAATTTAATCTCAAACGATATCAATAAAACAGATAATGAAAATGCAATTTTTTCTGGAATATTTACACCACAAGGTAAATATTTATTTGAGTTCTTTGTTATAAAAAATAATGAGCAATTTTTTCTAGAATGTTATGAAAATGACATTACTGATCTCATTGCTTTTCTAAATAAATTTAAATTACGTTCTAAAATAACGATTAAAAATCTCTCAACAGAATATGGGGTTGCTATCATTAGTAATGAAAAGTTTAAAGAATTACAGTCGGAACTTAACTCAAAAGTAAATGTTATAAGTTTTAGAGACAGTCCAATTTTTTTAGACCCAAGATCAAACAATTTGGGGGCTAGAATAATTTCAACAACAGAAAAATTATACCTTTCTATTAAAAAATTAGGACTAAAAACTACAGATGGAGAGAGTTATGTTAATATAGCTCATGAGCAAGGTATTCCTGTCACTAATCTTGACCGTTTAAGAGATCAATTATTTGGTATTGAGGCAAATTTTGAAGAACTTAATGGAATAGATTTTAAAAAAGGTTGTTACATTGGTCAGGAAAATACGTCACGAATGAAATTACGTGGAAAAATTAGAAGAAAATTATTACCTGTCACAATCATAGAAGATGACAATGACGAAGAAATTAAACTTGAAAAAAATACTATAGGTAAAATTCTAATTAAAAAACCTAAAACTTTTGCATTAATTAAATTATTTGATCCTGATATTAAGAGCTTTGCCAATAAAGAAATTCAGGCGGGAAACAAAAAATTAATTATCAATTACCCTAAATTTTTAAATTCTTAATTCTCCCTCTTAAATCAATGACTAAAGTTTCTAGTCTTAATTTGGGAAAATTTTTTTTTAGTCTTTTTTTTAAGGATTTAAATGCCATATGGTGTATTTTAAATTCCTCAGTTTGGTTTAATTCCTTTTTATTGACTGCGATTTTGGCAGCTCCACAATCTTGATGGTTGATTGCTATAAGTTTTTTAATTTTATGTAATTTTATAGAAGTGGCTAAATTATCAATAAATGTTTTATGCCATTGATTAAATTTTTTTGCCGTTACCCCTATCGCGGCGCCGGCAATCGTAAAGGCGCTGTATTGCCCAGAAAGTTTTCTTCTTTTTAAATATTGTTGCACTAATGGTTGAAAGCGTGGATCGATACACGAAAGCACCATTGCTTTATATTGTTTTGCCATCAAAGAAAAAATTAATAATACTTAGGTTTAACAAAATAATCCATTCGATCAACTGTTTTTATATCGAAAGATATTTTTTTTTGGTCACGTTCAACTTCTAATTTAAGTGGTGTCCCTGGTCCACCGAAAGACCAAGCGGTTAAATAAAATTCTTTGATTGAATTTATATTAACGCCGTTCACGGAGAGAATAATATCATTTGGCATGACCCCGGCTTTTGCGGCAGGTCCATTTTCACTGACACGAGTGATATTCACTCTACCGGTGCTATCGTCTGAAGTGAGACCCATATAAGGATTAATTTTTGTAGTTCTTCTACCGTTTTTAATTAAATCAGAAAAAATTGGTTTTAAAATATTAATTGGCACAAATAAATTTCCAGGCGATTGTATGCCTGGTACTGACTCTTGAACATACAAGGAACCGATGCCAACTACCTCACCAAATTCATTTAATAAAGGTGTACCTGCCCAAGATTGGTTCATTGGGTAAGTATAAATTGGTTTTTCTAAATAGTATTCCCACCAACCCGCGAACGATCTTCTTGAGACTGCTTTGGCTCCAGAACCTTGACCTTGATCTGGAAAAGGCATCACAAATAATAAATCTTGATCAGTAATCGTATCTGAGTCCCCTAAATTTAAAGGTTCAAGTCTAATAGGCAAAATAGTTTTTAAAATTCCAAAACCTGAACTATGATCGTAAGCAACTAAATCACCTGGAACTGCTTTGCCATCGGGTAAAGCTATTTCTATTTGTTCAGCTTCAACCACAATATAACCAATCGTCAAAATATGTTTATTGTCAATCACAACACCTGTACCCCTTCTAACTGTTCCTAATGAACCAGCGGTTCGAGCATTATCAGGAACAATGCTGGTGATCCTAACAATTGATTTATAAATCTTTTCAAACTGTTCTTGAGTTTCAATTTTCTTTTTTTCCTGTGCTAAGATGAATTGTGTGAAAAATATTAAAATTAAATTTAGAAAAAGTAATTTTTGAAGGTAAATTAAATATCTTACCATAGCAAAATTATACTCCTCTCTTGGGTTGTAAATAAGCTCTAAATTAGATTGTGTATAAACGATTTGGTGCGGTCGGAGAGACTCGAACTCTCACGGGAAACCCACACGCCCCTCAAGCGTGCCTGTCTACCAATTTCAGCACGACCGCATTAAGCCTTTAATTATGCGACAATAAGATAATGACAATTTAAGTTCAAGTTGATAGATTGGAATAAGTATGTCTACACAGTTCAGTTTAAATGTAAACGCTAATGGAATTATAAGTAAAATTTCCAAAGTAATTCCCGAAGTGGAATTAAAAGTTCACTTACCGCTTATAGAAAAAATCAATCAATTAAAAAAAGAGAAAAACGCCATTATTCTGGCTCACAATTATCAAACACCCGAAATTTATCATGGGGTAGCTGACATCAAGGCTGACTCGTTAGCGCTAGCAGTTGAGGCTTCTAAAACTTCAGCGGATATTATTATTTTATGCGGTGTGCATTTCATGGCTGAAACAGCAAAACTAATGAATCCCGAAAAAAAAGTTTTAATACCAGATTTACAGGCCGGCTGCTCTCTGTCCTCTTCCATCACGGGGGAAGATGTAAGAATGTTAAAAAAACAATATCCAGGCGTGCCTGTAGTATCCTATGTAAATACGTCTGCAGATGTTAAAGCTGAGACCGATATTTGTTGTACTTCCGCCAATGCTGTAAAAGTTGTTGAATCGCTTAAAACTGACAAAGTGATTTTTTTGCCTGACCATTACCTTGCAAAATATGTTGCTTCTAAAACAAAAACTAAAATTATTTCTTGGAAGGGTACTTGTATAGTGCATGAACAATTTACCGCAAAAGAAATTGAAGATATCAAAAAAGCCAACCCGGGTATAAAAATTATTGCTCATCCAGAGTGTCCACCCGATGTAATTAAAGCTTCAGATTTTACAGGTTCAACATCAGGCATGATTAATTATGTAACACAAAACCAACCTAAAAAAGTTATGTTAGTCACAGAATGTTCAATGAGTGACAATGTTCAAATTGATAATCCAAATGTAGAGTTTGTAAAGCCTTGTAATCTCTGCCCTTACATGAAAAAAATTACTTTAGAAAAAATTTTAAGTTGTTTAGAAAAAGAAACAAACGAGATCAAAATTGATCCTAGAATTGCTAATGCCGCTAGAACTTCAGTATTAAGAATGACCGAAATTGGTCGTTAAGTCAGTGCCAACAATAAATAAAAAGTACATTTATTCCACTGTAAAAAGAGCACTCCAGGAAGATTTATATCCTCGAGGAGATATAACTACTAATTTATTAGCTTTAAAAAATAAAAAAATAACAGCCAAGATTATTGCCAAACAAGATGGGATTATTGCAGGTTTAGATTTTTGTGAAGCAGCTTTTAGAATTATAGGAAAAGAGACAAAGTTTAAAAAAAGAACTCAAGATGGCAAAAAAATTAAAAAGAAAAAAGTTATTGCTGAAATTAAAGCTACAATCAAAACAATTTTAATAGCAGAAAGAACAGCATTAAATTTTCTAAATCATGCCTCTGGCATAGCTACTTTAACCAATCAATTTGTAAAAAAAGTTGGAAAGAAAACAAAAATTTGCTGTACCAGAAAAACAACCCCGAACCTAAGACTATTAGAAAAATATGCGGTTAAAAAAGGTGGTGGTTATAATCATAGATATAACTTAAGTGATGAAGTTCTTATTAAAGATAATCACATAAGTGCTACTAGTAATCTAAGAAATTTAATTAAAAAAGCTATTAAAACCAAAAAGACTGTTACTGTTGAAATTGAAAATATCAGTCAGCTCAAACAAGTTATTGGTTTAAAATTTAAAAGAATTTTGTTTGATAATATGAGCGCTAAGTTATTAAAAGAATGCTTAAGATTATGTAAAAATAAATATCAAACTGAATATTCAGGAAATGCTAAGCTTGATAATGTCACCAAAATTTCAAGGACTGGTGTCAGTAGAATTTCAATCGGTGCGCTGACACATAGCTTTAAAACTTTCGACTCTAGTTTAAGTTTAATTTCTTAAAGCGGCTTGAGCGGCTGCCAATCTTGCCACAGGCACCCTGAAAGGTGAACAAGAAACATAGTTAAGACCAGCTTTGGCACAGAAGTGAATACTGTTAGGATCTCCGCCATGTTCACCACATATACCTAATTTTAGTTTTTTATTATTTTGTTTTCCTCTTTTGGATGCTAACTCAACTAATTCCCCTACTCCATCTTGATCAATACTTACAAACGGATCAATTTCAAAAACTTTATTGTTTATATAGTCATTTAAAAATTTTCCAGAATCGTCTCTGCTAATTCCAAGTGTTGTTTGAGTTAAGTCATTTGTACCAAAACTAAAAAAATCTGCATATTTTGAGATTGCTTTTGCTTGTAGAGCTGCTCTTGGTAATTCAATCATAGTACCAACCATATAATCTATCTTTAAATTGTTTGCTTTTTGGATTTCATGAGCGATACGATCAACGAGCGCTCTCATTATCTTAAGTTCTGTATCTGTTGAAACTAGTGGTATCATAATCTCAGGAAAAGCAGATTTTACTTTTTCTTTTTTTAATTCAACCAAAGCATCAAAAATAGCTCGGCACTGCATCTCGTAAATTTCAGGATATGATATACCCAGTCGACATCCTCGATGACCTAACATTGGGTTTTGTTCATGTAATTCCTCTATTCTATCTTTTACTTCTTTAGGTCCTAAGTTTAATTCACGACCGACTTGTTCTATTTCTCTATCAGTTTTAGGTAAAAATTCATGTAAAGGTGGATCTAGCAATCTAACCGTTACTGGAAGTCCATGCATAACTTTGAATATTTCTTTGAAATCGTCTTTTTGGTAAGGCAATAGTTTATCCAGTGCACTACTTCGATCTTCTCGAGTTTTAGATAAAATCATTTGTCTTACAGATAAAATTCTTTTTTCATCAAAAAACATATGCTCAGTTCTACAAAGTCCAATACCCTCTGCCCCAAAATCTCTTGCAGTTTTTGTATCGTTTGGCGTCTCCGCATTAGTTCTAACCTTTAATTTTCTAAATTCATCTGACCATTTCATAATGATAGAAAAATCTCCCGAGATATCAGGTTTAACTGTTGGCACATATCCAAGCATGACCTTACCACTGCCGCCATCGATCGTAATGATATCGCCCTCTTTGATCTCGATGTCTCCTGCTTTGAAAAGTTTTGACTCATAATCGATAGTAATTTCACTAGAACCTGAAACACAAGGACGCCCCATACCTCTCGCCACAACTGCAGCATGACTGGTCATTCCGCCTCTCGCAGTTAAGATGCCTCTGGCTGCATGCATACCATGAATATCTTCAGGTGAAGTCTCAACTCTCACTAATATTGTATCTTGTTTCATTTCATTCAAACGTTCAGCTTCATCAGCAGAAAAAACTACTTTTCCGCTGGCAGCTCCAGGTGAAGCTGGAAGTCCGCTTGCAATTATTTTTTTCTCGACTTTGTCGTCAAGTGTTGGATGTAATAAAGTATCCAAAGTATTTGGATCTACTCTCAGGATAGCTTCTTTTTTTGATATCAATTTTTCTTTTACCATATCAACAGCAATTTTAATTGCAGCTTTAGCTGTTCTTTTGCCTGAACGCGTTTGTAACATCCACAATTTATTATTCTCAACTGTAAACTCGATATCTTGCATGTCTTTATAATGTTTTTCTAATTTCAAAAATATTTTTCTTAGTTCACTAAATACTTTAGGCATAGTCTCTTCCATTGAGGGTTCTGTTGCTTTAGCTTCTAATTTAGCTTGCTTAGTAATGTATTGTGGTGTTCTTGTACCAGCTACAACATCTTCACCCTGAGCATTAATTAAATACTCACCGAAAAAATGATTTTCACCCGTAGACGGATTTCTCGTAAAGGCTACTCCAGTTGCACAATCATTTCCCATATTGCCAAATACCATTGCCTGCACATTAACAGCCGTTCCCCAATGATCTGGGATTTGATTTAATTTTCTATAAGTTTTTGCTCTCTGACTTTCCCAAGACAAGAAAACAGCACTGATAGCTCCGTACAATTGCTCTTCAACATTTTGTGGAAAATCTATTTTTGCTTTTTGTTTAACGATATCTTTGAAATTTTTAATTAAATCATCCCAATCTTGTTCGTTTAAATCTGTGTCTAAAAGGACTCCTTTGGTTAATTTAAAATTATCAATGGTCTCTTCAAAGTAATGTCCATCTACTCCCAAAACAACATTACTATACATTTGAATAAATCTACGGTAGCTATCTTTGGCAAATCGCCCATTCGCAGTTTTGTTTTTTAGAGATACAACGGTTTTATCATTCAGTCCTAAATTTAAAATAGTATCCATCATACCCGGCATTGAAATCCTTGCTCCTGATCTTACTGAAACTAATAATGGATTATTTAGATCACCAAATTTTTTCTTTGTAATTTTTTCGATTTGTTTTAACTCACTTTTAATGCTTGTCAGAATTGTTTTTGGTAACTGTTTCTTATTTTTGTAAAATAAATCACAAACAGCTGTTGAAATAGTAAAGCCTGGGGGAACGGGAAGTCCCAATCTTCCCATTTCAGCTAAATTAGCTCCTTTGCCGCCTAAGATCTCTTTAGGTTTTTTTAACTTCTTGATTGCTTTATCTGTAAATGAAAATACTAATTTTTTCACTATGCACTCTCTATTTTTGAAAAATCTATCAACCTATTAAAGGTTTTACAAAACAAAGTTAATAATTCAAGTCGATTATTTTTAATATCAACATGTTGGTCATTCACAATAACGTTATCAAAGAAATTATCAATAAAAGGTCTTGTTTCTGAAAGCTTTTCTAACATATTTTCGTAATTGATTTCCTCTTTGCTGGAAAAAAAGCTATTTTTGATTTCACTTATTTTTTCAAACAAAATTTTTTCTTCATCAAATTTAAATAAAACCGGATTGGGTGTACCTAAATATTTTTCTGAAGATTTTTTATTCTCGCCTTCTAAGATATTGTGGGCACGTTTGTAAGAATAAATTGTATTTTTACCCAAATCTTTATTGAGATATTTGTTCATTAATTGACTCTTTTGAAATAAGACATAAAAATCATCACCAGCGAATTCACTGAGCGAAGCCTCGATCAAGTCTGGTCTTATTTTTTTTTCTTTGAGGATATTTTTCATTCTATCGTTAAAAAATTTTAATATTTCATTTACAATATCATCATTGCTTTCTTTAAGCCCTTGTTCAAAATAAGACCGTAGTGATAATTCAATAACATCTTGCATTTTAATATTTATTTTATTTTCTGTTAAAATTCTTAAAATACCAATTGCTGCTCGCCTAAGTGCAAAAGGATCTTTTGAACTTGTTGGTTTTTCATTGATAAGAAAAAAACCTGTTAGCGTATCAATTTTTTCAATCATTGCTAAAGTTGAGCTCAAAGGTTTTTTGGGTACATTTTCAGATTTACCAGTCGGCAAATATTGCTCACCAATAGCAAGGGCGACATCTTCATCGAAACCTTGTGCTAGAGCAAAATATTGTCCCATCACTCCTTGAAGTTCAGGATACTCACCCACCAACTCTGATATTAAATCTGATTTTGAAATTGAACAGGCTAATTCAACCTGGTCCTTGTTTAGGTTAAGTTTATCAGAAAAAATAGTAGATAATTTTCTCATTCTTACCGTTTTATCAAAAACGGTTCCTAGTTTTTCATAAAAAATAATCTTTTTTAAATTACTTGCTTGTTTTATTAAGTTCTTAGATTGGTCGCGATCCCAAAAAAACTTAGCATCTGTCAATCTCGCATCAACAACTTTTCTGTTGCCTTTTTTAATAAAGCCTTTGCTATCTTTTTTATTAGCAACTACAAAAAATTTATTAATTAATTTATTTTTGTGATTAAAAATTGGAAAAAATTTCTGGTGGTACTCTAAAGTTGAAATGATTATTTCAGAAGGTAATTCTAGAAATTCTTTGTTAAATTCATTAATCATTACATAGGGTTTATCAATCAAATCAACTACTTCGTCGACCAACTTATTATTCATATTCAATTGATAATCATGATTTTTGCAATAATTCTCAAAGTAATCTAAAATAATTTTTTTTCTTTTGCTTTGATCAATCTCTATATTCAGTGTTTTGAGAAAACTAAGATAACCCTTAAAATCATTAACTTTTTTGGCAAGAGTTTTTTTCTCATCTTCAAAAACTATTTGATCAGAAGAGTTAATGTGATGAAAATTGATGTTGATGGATTTTTTATTAAAAATACAAAAAATTGAAGAAAGAGGCCTTCCCCAAAGCAAATCAAAAGTTGACCACTTCATTGATTTTTTCCAATTAATTGCAGATAATATTTTGGAAATATTTTGAGTTAAAATTTCCTCAGTAAAAATTGTAGAAGTTTTGGTCTTTAAAAAATAAAACTTCCCCTTGTCTGTTTCTTTTTCAGTAAGATCAGCACTGTTTGCTTGATGACTATTAAGAAAACTTGAAACTATGTTTTCAGGAACTCCGACTTTGGGTCCGCGTATCTCCTTAGATGGTATGATTACTTTTGTGGTCAACTGGTTTGCATGCAAGCATAACCTAGTTGGTGTCGAATAAACATTTAATGATTTAAATTTTAAATTATTCTCTTGAAAGAGTTTTTCAAAACTATTTTGGAGTTGCGACCTAGCTTGTGCTTGAAGCCCTGAGGGAATTTCCTCTGAATAAATTTCAAGTAGCAACTCTGACATTAACCTAATTTTTTTCCAGCCAAGCTGATCCTACTGTTTTAGCTAATTCCCTTATGCGATTGATATAACCTGTTCTCTCAGCTACACTTATAACCCCTCTAGCATCAAGCAAGTTAAATAAATGACTTGCTTTTAAACATTGATCATACGCTGGTAATACTAATTTTTGTTCCACTAAAGCTTTACTTTCTTTTTCAGCAAACTCAAAAGATTTAAGCAAGGATTCAGTATTAGCATTTTCAAAATTATAGGCTGAATATTCTTTTTCAGCTTCTAAAAATACGTCTTTGTATTTTACTCCTTCAGAATTCCAATCAATTTCAAATACGTTATTTTTACCTTGAACAAACATACACAATCTCTCTAACCCATAGGTTATTTCGACTGGGACGGGTTTACATTCATACCCTAACATTTGTTGAAAATAAGTGAACTGAGTTATTTCCATACCATCACACCAAACTTCCCAACCTAAACCCGCCGCACCCAGTGTTGGACTTTCCCAATCATCTTCTACAAATCTAATATCATGATCTTTTGCATCGATGCCAATCGAAGACAAACTTCGTAAATAAAGTTGTTTTATATTCTTTGGTGACGGCTTAATAATAACTTGAAATTGATAGTAATGTTGAAGTCGATTAGGATTTTCTCCATATCTGCCATCAGTAGGTCTTCTTGATGGTTGAACGTAAGCAGCGCTCCAAGGTTTTGATCCCAAAGACCTTAGCGTTGTTGCTGGATGAAAGGTTCCTGCTCCAACCTCCATGTCGTAAGGCTGTAAAATAATGCAACCATTCTTACCCCAAAATTTTTGTAAATTTAAAATCATCTCTTGAAAAGAGACTGTTTGTTTTTTTTTAGATATATTTTTTTTTGGCATTAATTATAATCCAAATTTTTGCCAGAGACTTTTCTCCTCGAAAAAATTAATTAATTGATCTAATTGATCTTCTGCTGATGAACCAAATCGTTTACTTAACCAACTACGAGGTTTTTCAAACTTTTTGATAACAACATCTTTGCCAAATTTTTCTTTCAAAATTTGATCAGCATTGCCAAGTCCATCAACAAGACCTAGTTTTAATGCGCTTGCACCTGACCAAAATTCACCTGTAAAGGTATTATTTTTATCTGGATCAATAAGTTTTGACCCTCTGCTCGTTTTAACTACATTTATAAAATCTTGATGTAACTCTAATTGAATTTTTTTCAATCTATTCACATCTTCCTCTTTCTCCTCAACAAAAGGATCTAACGTACTTTTATTTTTACCCGCAGTATAAATTCTTCGCTCCACACCAATTTTTTTTATCATATCTTTAAAACCAAATGAGGCGCTGATTACACCAATTGAACCTACGATTGAACTTGAATTAGCATAAATTTCATCACCAGCGCAGGCAATTAAGTATCCACCTGAGGCAGCAACATCCTCAGCAAATACTAATACCTTAATTTTTTTCTTTTCAGCTAATTCCCTTATATAAGAATAAATTAAATGTGATTGAACTGGTGAACCTCCAGGAGAGTTAATTGTTATTGCCACATTTTTAATTTTCTTTAAGGAAAAAGCTTTCTTTATAATTTCTTGTTGACCTGAAAAATCAATTCCTTGTTTAAATTTTCCAACCGAACCAATTACTCCAGCGAGTCTAATGTGGGGAATAACAGTTTTTTTTTTAAATAAAGAGAACATTTTTTTAAGTATTTTATTTGTTATATCAATTTAATATTAAAGTTTAAGACTTAAATTCGCTACTTATAGTTGAAATTTATATGCGTCATTAAATTAAGTATTTTAATCTCTTAATCTGTTAATTAACTATATAATATTTCTATGAATATAATTCCAATTAAAAAAAATGCATTCAATGCTTTTGATACCTTAAAGTCTTCTTTCCAAGAAAGACTTGGTCAAGTAGAGGAGTTAATTCAAACTAAACTTTCAACTGAAGTTGATCTTGTCAAACAGATGACAGATTATCATTTGAGTTCTGGAGGTAAAAGATTAAGAGCGCTTCTAACTTTAGCCTCAGCAAATCTCTCAAATTACAAAGATGGTGGAAGAGATATAAATTTAGCAGCATGTGTTGAATTAATTCATAGTGCAACACTTCTTCATGATGATGTAATTGATGAAAGTACATTACGAAGAAATAAAAAAACAACTAACTCAATTTGGGGTAATCAATCTTCTATTTTAGTTGGAGATTACTTACTAAGTCGTTGCTTTGAAATGATGGTCAATGACGGAGATTTAAATGTCTTAAAATTATTGTCTTCTACTTCCGCTATGATAGCACAGGGAGAAGTATTACAATTACAACACAAAGGAAAAGCTGATTTATTAGAGGAGACTTATTTAAAAATTATTAATATGAAGACAGCGGCGTTATTTTCAGCAGCCGTTGAGGTCGGTGGCATTATAGCAAAAAAAAATAAAAACGAATTAGAAGCACTTGCTTCTTATGGTAAAAATCTTGGCACTGCTTTTCAGATCGCTGACGATGCTTTAGATTTTTATTCTAAAGAAAAAATATTTGGAAAAAAGATAGGAAAAGATTTTTTTGAAGGCAAAACTACTTTTCCAATTATCATTACATTCCAGAGAAGTGAACAATACGAAAGAGATTTTTTAAAAATGCTATTTGTTAAAAAAGAACGAACTGAGTTTGAATTAAACAAAGTCATAGAATTAATGAATAAATATAAAACTTTGGACGCGTGTTTTAAACGAGCTGAGCATTTTGTTAATGTTGCTCATGACTCTCTTGCAATATTTGAAAACTCAAAGATAAAAAAATTGCTTCAAGATTTAACTCAATTTAGTCTTAAAAGAGACTTTTAAGGGTATAAAATAATTTTTTCCCAAGTAGAATTTTTTTTTCTATAAACTAATCGTTCATGAATTCTGAACTCACCATCGAGCCAAAACTCAATTTCATCTGGAATTATTCGCCAACCTGACCAATGCTCAGGTCTTGGAACATTATTTTTATCGCTATATTTTTTCTCAAATTCAGAAATCTTTTTTATTAATGTTTCTCTATTATCTAATTGTGAAGATTGAGATGAGGCCCATGCTCCTATTCTGCTGCCGTAGGGTCGACTATTAAAATAATCATCTGCTTCTTTTTTGCTAACTTCTTGTACAGCCCCTCGAACTCTAACTTGTCTTCTTAGACTTTTCCAATGAAAGCACATTGCGGCAAACTTATTTTTTTTAATCTCTGTGCCTTTGGTACTGTTAAAATTTGTATAAAAAACAAAACCTCTATTATCTAATCCCTTTAATAAAACCATTCGAATATTAGCATGATTTAAATTATCAACTGAAGCCAACGCTACAGCATTCGGATCGTTTATTTCTGTTTTTTTTGCTTCCTCAAACCAAATTTGAAATAATTCAATCGGATTGTCGTATTCTCCAAAATTTTTATTCAAACCTAGCGAATTTTTGCCACTTTTTTGATTCATAAATTATCTAAAATAACTTATATATCATTTAATCATGTCTTTTAATACTTTTGGAAAAATATTTAGATTTACAACATGGGGTGAGTCACATGGACCTGCAATTGGAGTAGTAATTGATGGTTGCCCACCTAATATAAAAATATCTGAAAAAGAAATTCAAACTGAACTTGATAAAAGAAAACCTGGGCAATCTAAATTTACTACCCAGAGAAAAGAGGCGGATAAGCCAATAATTTTATCAGGTGTTTTTGAAGGTAAAACGACTGGGACACCAATTTCAGTGTTAATTCATAATGAAGATACTCGTTCACGAGACTATGAAACTATTAAGAATAAATTTAGACCAGGGCATGCAGATTTTACTTACTTTAAAAAATATGGGATACGAGACTATCGAGGTGGAGGTAGACAATCGGCTAGGGAAACTGCAGGAAGAGTAGTAGCTGGAGCAATTGCTAAGATTGTTTTAAATAATCTAATTGGAAAAAAATTTAAGATTATTGGTGCAGTTACTCAACTTGGAATCATGTCTTGTAATACTGATAACTGGGATGACAAAGAAATAAGAAAAAATCCATTTTTTTGCCCCGACAAAAAAGCAATTAAATTATGGGAAGAATATCTTTTAAGTGTAAGAAAATCTGGTTCATCTTGTGGAGCAATAATTGAGTTACGTGCCCGGGGTATACCTGTAGGACTTGGAGCGCCAATTTACTCAAAATTAGATGCGGATATAGCAAGTGCACTCATGGGAATTAATGCGGTCAAAGGTGTAAATATTGGTGCAGGTTTTAAATCAGCTTTTCTAAGTGGTGAAGAAAATTCTGATGAGATAAGAAAAAATTCAGGTCAGATCAAATTTAAAACTAATAATGCTGGTGGAATTTTAGGTGGTATTTCGTCTGGTCAAGAAATTATAGTCTCGTTTGCGGTCAAACCAACCTCATCCATTTTGACTAAGAGAGAAACAATAGATAAATCCGGTAAAAATACTAACATTTCTGTTAAAGGTCGTCATGACCCTTGTGTCGGAATTAGAGCGGTACCTATTGGAGAGGCAATGCTTGCTTGTGTATTACTTGATCATCTGATGATGCACAAAGCACAGTGTGGTTAGTTAACTTTTCTTAGCAAAGATAACTTTTGCTTCTAAGGTCTCTAAGACTTTTTTTACAATTGAGTCTGCATCAAGCCCTGCCAATTTATACATATTCTCTGGTGTATCTTGATCAATAAAAATATCAGGTAAGATCATGGATCTAAATTTTAATCCGCGGTCTAGAATACCTTTGTTAAAAAGGTATTGTGATACATGAGATCCAAAACCTCCAATTGATCCTTCCTCAATAGTTATCACAACTTCATGTGATGAAGCGACTTCACCAATTAATTTTTCATCTAATGGCTTGGCAAATCTAGCATCTATAATTGTCGGTTTAATTCCTTTGGATTTAAGTTTTTCACTTGCAATAATACACTCATTTAATCTACCACCAAAATTTATGATTGCTACATTTTTTCCTTCCTGAATTATTCGACCTTTACCAATTTCTAAAACTTCATCTATGGTTGGTAATTCTATTCCAATTCCATTTCCTCGAGGGTATCTAAAAGCTGATGGTCTATCGTTAATTTTTACTGAAGTATTGATCATTTTAACTAATTCTGCCTCATCACTAGCTCCCATCACGACAAAATTTGGTAAAGTTGAGAGATAAGTTATATCAAATGAACCAGCATGTGTTGCTCCATCTGCGCCTACTAATCCAGCTCTATCAATTGCAAATCTTACCGGAAGAGATTGGATTGCTACATCATGAACAACTTGATCATAAGCTCGTTGTAAAAAAGTTGAATATATTGCTGCAAACGGTTTGAATCCTTCCGTAGCTAATCCTGCGGCAAATGTAACGGCATGTTGTTCAGCAATACCAACATCAAACATTCTATCTGGAAATTTTTTTTGAAATAAGTCCATGCCTGTACCTGAAGGCATTGCGGCAGTAATACCAACTATTTTTGTGTCGTTTTGTGCATGTTTTATTAAAGTCTCAGCAAAAACTTTTGTATAAGAAGGAGTGTTTGATGCACTTTTTTTTTGTTCTCCTGTGTTAACGTTAAACTTTGTAACTCCGTGATATTTATCTCCTGATTGCTCTGCTGGATCATATCCTTTACCTTTTTGGGTAATCACATGAACTAAAATAGGTCCTTGATGTTTAGAATTTTTTACATTTTCTAGAATCTCAACCAAGTATTCAACGTCATGGCCATCTACGGGTCCAACATAATAAAATCCAAGTTCACTAAATAATGTTCCCCCGCTAACAATTCCCCTCAAAAAATCCTCAGCTTTTGCAGCTTTTTTCATAAACCTTTTTGAAAAAGAAGAAATAATCATTTTAATTGTTTCTCTTAAACTAAAATAGAGTCTTCCGGTTAATAATTTAGACAAGTACCTACTCATAGCACCAACAGGTCTTGCTATTGACATTTCATTATCATTTAAAATTACAATTAATTTTGATTTGAGTGCACCAGCATTATTCATTGCTTCATAAGCCATACCAGCACTCATCGCTCCATCTCCAATGACTGCTACAACTTGATTTTTATCGTTAGATAATTTTTTTGCTACAGCCATACCTAAAGTTGAAGAAATAGAGGTAGAACTATGCGCAGCACCAAAAGGATCATATTCACTTTCTGATCTTTTTGTAAATCCTGATAAACCATTCCCTTGTCTTAAAGTGTAAATCTTATCTTTTCGGCCAGTTAGAATTTTATGAGGGTAAGCTTGATGTCCAACATCCCAGACTAATTTATCTCTCGGAGTATCAAAAACATAATGTAATGCCACAGTAAGTTCTACCACACCTAAACCGGCACCAAGATGACCTCCTGTTTTTGAAACCGCATCAATTAGTTTTTCTCTTAATTCCTTAGATACTTGTTTAAGATCTTTTTTTTTGAGAGCTCTTAAATCTTTCGGAAAATTAATATTATCAAGCAAGTTCATTAAAAATTTCTATTTATTATAAACTTAACTAAGTTTATTAAATCTTTATTATTACCACCAATTTTTTTTATTTTTTTTAATATTTTATTTTCAAGCAATAGAGCATACTGGTTAGATTTTTCAATACCTAGATTTACAACTATATTTGATTTACCTTTTTTTTTATCTTTTTTAATAGCTTTACCGGTTTTTGATGCCTTGCCTTGAATATCAAGTCTGTCATCTGCTATTTGGAATAGTAGGCCAATATCATCTCCCAATTGTTCAAGAAGTTTTAGATCTTGATTTTTCTTTTTCTTGAGTACACCTACGGATAAACAACAAAAATTAAAAAGTTTGCCTGTTTTTTTTATCTCCATCTCAATGATATTGCTCATCTTGACTTTGGTATTTTCATATTTGAGATCAAGGTATTGTCCACCTGCGATACCCTCAGAGCCCGAACACTTTGCTAACTTATTAACTAAAATACTCTTTTGTGTTTCTGATATGTCTAAACCTTTATCTGTTATAATTTGAAAAGCTAATGTCAGAAGAGAATTGCCAGCTAAAATAGCATTTGCTTCCCCAAATTTTACATGAGTGGCTGGTTTACCTCTTCTTATTAAGTCATTATCCATACATGGTAAATCATCATGCACTAGTGAGTATGAGTGCATGCATTCAACAGCTGCACTTAAATAAATTAATTTTTTTTTCTCTACCTTGTAGATATTCCCTAAAGCAAAAATAATAGCTGAACGAATTTTTTTTCCACTTTTTAAAGTTGAATATTTCATTATCTGAGCTAATTGAGATTTAAGGTGTTTGTTAAAATAATTATTTAAAAATCTATCAACTAAAATAGCGTAGTTTCTAATTTTCTTTTCGATTAACATGAATTAGTTTTTTTCTCTTAATTTTTGTGATTTAGATTTGAAATAATCATTAATCTTGTTGTTAAGTTCAATCAATTTTTTATAGTCATTTTTAAATTCATCTAAACTCAAATCAGACTTTTCAAGACGATCTAGTAGTTCTACTACTTGTTTTCTGTATTCATTAATTGATTTACTTTTATTCGGCTCTTTATTATTTTCTTTATTCATTAACAAATTATAACTTTATAATGTTTAAAATCTATAAAAACATAAAAAAACTGAATAAAAAAAGTATCAAGCAGTGTATCGCTTTATTAAGAAAAAATAATTTAGTCTCATTACCAACTGAAACTGTTTATGGTCTTGCAGCTAACGCTTATTCTGAACGGGCGGTAAGAAAAATATATCTTTTTAAAAAAAGACCTAAAAAAAATCCTCTTATTGTTCATTATTTTAAACTGGAAGACCTAAAAAAAGATGTTTTTATAAATAACGATTTTAATAAATTATTTAAAATATTTTCACCAGGACCTATTACTTACGTATTAAAAAAAAGGTCAAACTCAAATATTGCTAACAGTGTTAGTGCAGGCTTGGATACAATTGCCATTCGTTTTCCTAGCAATAAGATTGTTAGAGCAATAATGCAAAAAATATCATTTCCTCTTGCAATGCCAAGTGCAAATATATCAAGTAAAGTCACTGCCACATCTGCTGAGAGTGTTTGTAAAGAATTTAAAAATAAAATTAAATTAATCCTAGATGGTGGGAATTCAAGAATAGGTTTGGAATCTACCGTGGTAGATCTTTCTACAGCAAAAGTTAAAATTTTAAGACCTGGAATAATTACCAAAAATCAAATAACAAGAGTTTTAAGAAAAAAAATCATTATACCTAAAAAATATCTTTCAATAAAATCTCCAGGTATACTAAAAAAACATTACTCTCCTGGAATACCTATCAAACTTAATCAAAAAACAGCTAATTCTAAAACAGCATTTTTAGTTTTTGGCAAAAAGTTTAAAAATGAAAAAAATATTTTTAACTTAAGTAAATCTGGAAATTTGAATGAAATCGCGAAAAATTTATATAAAATGCTTAGAAAGGCAAAAGAATTAAATTATAAAAAAATTCATGTTTATAAAATTCCTAAAAAAGGTATTGGCTATGCTATCAATGATAGATTAAAAAAGGCATCATATTAAAAATGAAAGTATCTCTTAAAAAACTTACAAAAAAATTTAAATCAATTGTTGCTGTAAACGAATTGTCACTGGAAATTCAAAAAAATAAAACCATTGGTATCTTGGGACCAAATGGTTGCGGAAAAACAACAACAATCGGAATGATACTTGGCTTAATTAATCCAACTTCCGGATCAGTAGAAATTGACGATCAAGATATAAACAAAATTAATCGAAGCGAGATATTAAAGAAAATAAATTTTGCCTCACCTTATATTGAGTTGCCAAAAAAATTAACTGTAATGGAAAATCTTGTTGTTTATTCAAAATTGTATGACATACCAAAAAAGGAACAAAGAATTGAAGAACTGGTTATAGATTTAAATTTAACTAAGATAGTATTTAAAAAGAATGGTGAACTTTCTTCGGGTCAAAAAAACAGAGTGGCACTTGCTAAATCTTTAATTAATAAACCAAAATTATTATTATTAGATGAACCAACTGCTAGTTTAGATCCAGACGTTGGTGATTATGTAAGAACTTATATTGAAAAATATAAAAAGAATAATGAAATAACTTTAATTCTAGCTTCACACAATATGATTGAAGTTGAGAGACTCTGCGAAGAAGTAATTATGATGAGAGAAGGGAATATAGTTGATCGAGGTTCTTGCCAAGACTTAATAAAAAAACATGGAAGAAAAAACTTAGAAGAAACATTTTTAAAAATCGTTAGGGATAAGAAAAATGAATTGGAATAGAATAAGCGGATTAATCTTAAGACATTACTACCTAATCGTGAGTTCGTTTCCTAGAATTCTTGACTTGATCTATTGGCCAACCATTCAAATATTTTTATGGGGATTTATATCTAAATTTTTTACACTCAATTCAGAATACTACAGTAATACGGTTGGGGTTATACTAACAGCGGCGATACTGTACGACTTCTTATTTAGGTCGAGTATTAGTTATAACATGATGTTTCTAGAAGAAATCTGGAGTAGGAACTTTACAAATTTATTTATTACTCCATTAAAACTCAATGAAATTATTGCAGCGTTAACAATAACAGCAATATTCAGAACCATGATTGGATTAGTGCCAGCAACTTTGTTAGCAGCACCTCTGTTTGGGGTATCAATATTTAAATTAGGTCTACCATTGTTTTTATTATTATTAGCTCTTTATATTTTTGGAGTTACGCTAGGTCTTTTGGTTACCTCGGGACTTCTAAGATTTGGTCCGTCTTTTGAAAATATTGCTTGGGGAAGTTTGTTCTTTTTGGCTCCCTTAGGTTGCATTTATTATCCTATAGAAATTTTACCTGATTGGTTGCAGGTTATAGCAAAAGTTTTACCATTAGTTCATATTTTTGAAGAGGTTAGAAGTATTTTAATAAATAATGTAATTAATTATTATGATACTTTAAAAGCCTTAATGATATCGATTGCCTATTTAATTGTAGGTATTTCTACTTTTTATTTATCATATGCTGGCGCAAGAAATAGGGGCGTTCTTATAAACATGGGAGAGTAAAAAAATGAAATTGTTTGATTGTTTTATGTATTTTGATGAGGATCTTGTTTTAGATATACGTCTTCATACTTTAAATGAGCTAGTTGATAAATTTATCATCGCAGAAGCCACTCTTGATCATGCAGGGAACAATAAAAAACTGAATTTTGATATTAATAATTTCAGTAAATTTAAACATAAAATTGAATACATTGTTGTGGAGGATATTCCGAAAGAAGTGGGTCAGTATAAAAAAGGATGGGCAAAAGATCATATTAGAGACCAATTCCAAAGAAATGCTTTATCAAGGGGCTACATAGATGCACTAGATAATGACTCAATCATGATTTCAGATATTGATGAAATTCCAGATCCTAAAAAAATTCCAGAATTCGATGAAGGAAATAAATATGCATGCTTTATACAAATGAATTTTCAATCAAAAATAAATCAACTTAATTTAACTGAACCGAATTGGGCTGGGACTAAAATTTGTAAAAAAAAGTTTTTAAAATCACCTCAATGGTTAAGAAATATAAAAACGGGCAAAAGACCTTTTTGGAAATTATATAAACCTGCACAACCTCAAATTATTGATAACGGTGGTTGGCATTTCAGTTTTCTAAAATCACCTAAAGACATAGCAAAAAAGATCAACTCTTTTGCACATCAAGAATTTAACAAAGAAATCTATAAAAGTGACTCAAATATTAAAGACAAAATAGATAATAAAAGTGATTTATTTGGTCGTGATTATAAATATCAGTCAGTCAAAATTGATGGAAAATTTCCAAAATATATTCAAAATAACACGGATAAATTTAAAGATTGGATAAGTTAAAGTTGGTGCGCCCGGAAGGAGTCGAACCCTCAACCTTCTGATCCGAAGTCAGACGCTCTATCCAGTTGAGCTACAAGCGCAATCACTATATTCTAATAAAATATGAGCACTTTTACAACTGAATTACTTGTTCAAGAAGAAGACATTGGTAAAAGGTTAGATATTTTTTTACATAAAAATTTAAAACCTTACTCTAGATCATTTATAAAAAAAATTATTAATGATAACGGTGTTAAAATAAATGAAAAATATGAGAATGCTCAGTCTTATAAAGTAAAACCAAAAGATTTGATTCAAATTTCGTTTGTTGAAAAAGAGATTAATCTCATTCCAAAGAAAATTAAATTAGATATCATATATGAAGATGAAGATTTAATTGTCATAAACAAGCAAACGGGTGTATCTGTCCACCCTGGTGCTGGAGATTTTGAAAATACTATTGCAAATGGACTCGCTTTCAGATTTAAAGAATTATCTAATTTAAATGGCAAACTAAGACCGGGCATAGTACATAGACTAGATAAAGATACTACTGGATTATTACTGGTAGCAAAAAATAATAATACACATGCACAACTTGCGGAACAGTTTGAGAAGCATTCGATTATAAGAACTTATTGGGCTTTAGTCTGGGGAAATCCTAGACCACTTAATTCCAGAATTGAAACTTTGATAGTTAGAAGTGATAGAAATAGACAAATGATGATGGTCAGTGAAAATAAAGGTAAAAAAGCCATCACTAGTTATAAAACTTTAGAGGTATTTAATAATCAAAATATTCCTAGAATAAGCTTAATTGAGTGTCAGTTAGAAACTGGAAGAACTCACCAAATAAGAGTCCACATGAAGTATAAAAAAAATTCAATAGTTGGTGATCAAATTTACGGAAAAAAATTACCTAAGTTTAAAAATATTGATAAAAATTTAGACAAAATATTAAAAGGTATAAATCGTCAAATGTTACATGCAAAATCTATAAGTTTTTTTCACCCGATTAGAAAAGAAAATTTAAGTTTTGACACAAAATTACCAAAAGATATGAATAATTTAATAAATATGTTAAAAACCAAATCTAAATAAAGTTTAGTTTATGGCTAAAGAATTTACAAAATTACCAATTATTTCTTCTGAGGGAGGATTATCCTTGTATCTGGCTCAAATAAAAAAATTTCCCATGCTGGATGCTGAACAAGAATATGACTTAGCAAAAAGTTGGAGGGAACAGGGTAATATTAACGCTGCTCATAAATTAGTTACCAGCCATTTAAGATTAGTTGCCAAAATTGCTATGGGTTATAGAGGTTACGGATTACCTGTTAATGAATTAATTTCTGAAGGTAATATTGGATTAATGCAGGCGGTTAAGAAATTTGATCCAGATAAAGGTTTTAGACTAGCAACCTATGCAATGTGGTGGATTAAAGCTGCAATACAAGAATACATATTAAGATCTTGGAGTCTGGTAAAAATGGGAACAACTGCCGCACAAAAAAAACTATTTTTTAATTTACGAAAAATTAAAAATCAAATTGCTCCTAATCAAGAAGGTGACTTAAGAAACGAACAAATTAAAGAAATTTCAAAAAGATTAGATGTAGAGGATGAGGAAGTTATCAATATGAATCGAAGAATGATGGGACAGGAAAAATCATTGAACGACCCTATTAAACAAGGAGAGGGAGAAGAATGGCAAGACTGGCTAGTAGATGAAGGCATGGATCAAGAACTTTCTACACTACAAAACCAAGAATTAGAGGAAAAAAGAGATCTTTTAAAAGATGCTATTGAAATTTTAAATGATAGAGAAAAAGAAATAATCAATTTAAGACGATTAACCGATGAACCGGCAACATTGGAAGAACTAAGTAAAAAATATAAAATTAGTCGAGAACGTGTAAGACAGATTGAAAATAAAGCATTTGAAAAACTTCAAAAGTCTATGTTGAATTCAAGTAAATCTAAAAATTTATTGCCCGCAAAATAATTTGCTAAATCTTAAAAGGATTTTCCAATAAAATTGTATCTTCTCTCTCTGGGCTAGTTGAAACACTTGAAATTTTAGCTCCAATAAAACTTTCTATTTCTGAAATATATTTTTTTGCATTTTCAGGGAGTTTATTAATTTCTCTGATACCTTTGGTAATTGATTTCCATCCTTTTAAAGTTTTGTATATTGGTTTTATCTTTATTTGATCTTCTACAGCTGCCGGCAGATAGTCTATTTCTTTGCCATTAAGATTATATTTTACACAAACTTTGATTTCATCCAGTTCATCAAGTACATCTAATTTTGTTAAAGCAATACCTCTTATGCCTGATATTTTACAAGTTTGCTTTACCAATACTGCGTCGAACCACCCGCAACGTCTTTGTCTGTTTGTGACAGTACCAAATTCATGTCCTCGCTTACCTAATAATTCACCAATGCTATCTTTTAATTCTGTTGGAAAAGGACCCTCACCAACCCTGGTAGTATAAGCTTTTGTGATACCCAAGACATAACCGATTGAAGCAGGACCAACTCCTGAACCCGTTGCAGCGCTTGCGGCAACAGTGTTTGAAGAAGTCACAAATGGATAAGTGCCATGATCAACATCTAATAATATACCCTGCGCTCCTTCAAATAAAATTTTCTTTTTCTCTTTTTGAAACTCATCTAAAACTTTCCAGGTGGGTTTTGCATATTTTAATATTTCGGGTGCAATGTTTAAAAGTTCTTTTTTTAATTCATCTATTTTATAAATTGATTTATTTAATCCTTTTCGAATTGCGTTATGATGAGCTAAAACTACATTTAATCTTTTGAGTAAATTACTCTCAGACCTTAGATCCATAACACGAATGGATCTTCTGCCAACCTTGTCTTCGTAAGCGGGTCCAATCCCTCTTCGTGTGGTTCCAATCTTTGAATTACCAGCAGTGTCCTCTCTGATTTCATCTAAATCTTTATGAAAAGGAAGAATTAACGTAGCTGACTCAGATAAAATCAAATTTGCAGGAGATATTCGAATACCTTGTTTTTGCACTGATTGTATCTCGTCTAATAAAGCCCAGGGGTCTACTACAACACCATTGCCAATTATTGAAATCTTATTTTCCCTAACAATACCTGACGGTAGTAACTTTAATTTGTAGGTTTTACCATCAATTACCAAAGTATGTCCGGCGTTATGTCCGCCTTGAAATCGAACGACTACATCAGCTTGATCAGATAACCAATCAACAATTTTGCCCTTGCCTTCATCTCCCCATTGTGAACCAACTACAACAACGTTTTGCACTAATTAAACTCCCTTTTTAAATTCAGAGACACTAAATGATTAATAGGCCCATGTCCTTTTCCAAATTTTATATTAGAACTAATGGCTTGATTAACATATTTGATACTCAGTTCACATGCTTTGATTAAAGGTTTTCCACACCCTAAGTAAGTAGCAATTGCAGAAGAAAGAGTGCATCCTGTTCCGTGAGTATTTTTGGTAAAAATTTTTTTATTTTTAAATATTTTAAATTTTTTTTTACTTAAAAAAACATCTTGTAAAACTTTACTATTTAAGTGACCACCTTTAATTAAAACATTTTTAACTCCCATATCTAAGAGCATCGAACCTGCTTTGATCATATCTTCTAAATTATTAATCCTTGTTTCAGTCAAAACTTCTGCTTCTGGTATATTGGGTGTTATGATTAAAGGATAGCTAAGTATTTTTTTTTTTAATAGATTGATTGAATTAGTATTAATAAGTCTTGTACCCCCTTTAGCAACCATCACGGGATCTAAAACAATATTTCTAACTTTTATTTTCTTTAATGCTTTAATTACAGAATTAATAACTGAAGTAGAATGCAACATGCCAATTTTTATTGCATTGGGTTTAATATCTTTTGCGGTAAAAATTATTTGATTATAAATCTCTTGAGGTGGTATTGGAACTATTGATTTTACCCCAGTAGTATTTTGAGATGTAATAGCTGTCACTGCAGTCATGGCATACCCACCAAGTGCTGAAGTAGTTTTTATATCAGCTTGTATACCTGCTCCTCCAGAAGAATCGGAGCCTGCAATAATCAAAATTTTAGTTTTTGGCTTCACTTAATTTATAGTTTTTTTGATGATTTGGATGCACCGTAAAAGTAATTTTTTATTTTCTGACTCACCCATTATTCTGATTTTAGACTCTGTGCCTGAAGCTCTTACTAGCATTCTTCCTTGTCCTTTTATTAATTGATTACTTTTTTTAATAGCTTGTTTACATTTTGATGAGTTAATAATCTTCTTATCTTTTACATTAATATTTTCAAGTTTCTGTGGGACAGGCTCAAATATTTTAAAAAGCTTGCTTGCTTTAATTCCTTTTCTAAGAGAGTAAAGAACTTCTAAAGCCACAAGTAAACCGTCTCCTGTAGTGGCAAATTTTCCTAAAATAATATGACCCGACTGTTCACCACCTAAGTTAAAATTATATTTTTTCATAACTTCTTTTACATATCTATCGCCAACATTAGATCTTAAAAATTTAATCCTATGTTTTTTTAAATATTTTTCTAATCCAAAATTGGACATTAAAGTTCCAACAACCCCTCCCTTGAGTATCTTTTTCCTTTTCCATCTAGTAGCTAGCATTGCTATGATGTTATCACCATCAATGATTTCCCCTTTTTCATCGCACATAATAACTCTGTCAGCATCACCATCTAGTGCAATACCAATATTAGCTTTATATTTTTTTACAGCCTTTTGAATATTTTGTGGAAAAGTTGAACCACAGTTTGAATTAATATTAAGTCCATTAGGTTTGACGGCTAAGGTTATAACTTTGGCACCTAAAGATGAAAATAATTTTGGTCCCGCTTTGTATCCTGCACCATTAGCGCAGTCTAAGACAATCTTTAATTTTTTCAGATTAAATTTTTTAGGAAAATTTTTTTTTAAAATATCAATATAAAAATCATTTCCATTTTCTAATCTTTTGACTCTACCTAATTTATTAGAATTAATTAAATTTTTTTGAGTTTTTGTATCAATTAATTTTTCAATTTTTTTTTCAATTTTATCTGAGAGTTTTAAACCATCTGGTCCAAATAATTTCATACCGTTGTCATGATAAGGATTGTGTGAAGCTGTTATCATTACTCCCATATTTGCTTTCATGAGTTTAGTAATCATGGCTAATGCATTTGTAGGTATTGGACCAAAGGTAAAAACATGCATACCCGCAGAGGTTAAGCCTGAAACTAAAGCTGGCTCTAAAGAATAACCAGATAATCGAGTATCTTTTGCTATAATTGCTACTTGTTTAGATTTTTTTTTGTTTGTGAAATAATTACCTGCAGCTAAACCAAACTTAAAAAACATTTCTCCGTTTATGTTTCCGTGATTTACTTTGCCTCTTATCCCGTCAGTACCAAAATATTTTTTTTTCATATGCTTAATAAATTTTTAAAAATAATAGTTGCTTGCTTAATTTCTTTGACCTCATGCACTCTTACTATTTGAACACCATGCATCATAGCATGAACTACAGAAGCCACGGTGCCGCCCATTCTTAATTTAGTATCATATTTTCCACTTAAATGGTTTATAAACCTTTTTTTAGATGTTCCAACTAATACAGGAAATCCAAGCGAATGAAAAATTGAAACTTCTGATAATAGCTTCAAATTATGTTTCAAACTTTTTCCAAAACCAATACCTGGATCTAAAATTATTTTTTCCTTAAATTTAACATTTTTTAAGTCGCTTTTAATTTTGTCCTCAAAAAAATCATAAATTTCTAGTAAAACATTTTGATATTTTGGGTTTATTTGCATGGTATTTGGACTCCCTTGCATATGGTGGACTATTTTCCAAACATTATGATTTTTAAATGTATTTATTGAATTTGAATCATAATTAAATCCTGAAACATCATTGATAATATCAGCATTGTATTTTAATGCTTTGCTCATAACTTCTGACTTTCTGGTATCAACAGATAAAATACTTTTTTTATATTTTTTTTTAAAACTTTTTACTAAAAATTCTACTCTTTGCCATTCAATGTCTGGACGAATCGTTTTTGATCCTGGTCGAGTTGACTCTCCACCAACATCGATAATATCTGCTCCACTATCGATAAGTTCTTTAACTCTTAAAAATGCTTTTTTACGTGAATTATATTTACCACCATCAGAAAAACTATCTGGGGTTAAATTCAAAATTCCCATTATTAGTGGATTGAATGAATTATCTCTTTTTAAATTAAAAAGTTTTCTTTTTTTGCAAATATTTTTTAAATTTTGTAAAACCTTTTTTTTAATCTCATTCGGTAGAGAATTGATGTTTTCTATTTTGATAATTTGTGTTTTTATTTTTTTATTAACTCTTTTTATTAAATCAATTGACGTAAAAGCTATATTTTTATTGCCACAAAGAGGTTTTGCTCTTTTTTTTTTAATAAATGATTGTGCTTGTTTCCCATAAATGAAATTACACGGTCTTGTGTAATATTTGATCATTTAAAGGTTTAAATTGCAGGTTTTGGCTTTAGACCTAAGCCCTCTAGAACTGAGGTTTCGCTTGTTTTATCTTCTTCATCAAGTTTTCTTGATGGATATTGATTCTTTGTCAATAAGTTAAGAATTTCGTCTCCGCTAAGTGTTTCATAAACCAAAAGAGCTTTTGCAAGTTTGTGTAAATCATCGATCTTATTAGTTAAAATTTCTTTAGCTTTGTTATAACCCTCATCAATTAATTTTCTAATTTCTGAGTCAACTTTTTTAGTCATCTCCTCAGACATATTCTGTTGTCTAGCGATAGACCTACCTAGAAATACTTCTTCTTCATTTTCTCCATATTCCATTGGGCCTAGATCTTCGCTCATTCCATATTTTGTCACCATTGCTCTAGCTATTCTAGTTGCCTGACTAATGTCTGAACCAGCCCCACCCCCGGCACCAGTGGTAATATTTTCTTTTCCAAAAATTAATTCTTCAGCAACTCTGCCACCAAAGCATTGAGCTAATCTGGCTTTCAATTCTTTAATTGTTTGTTGGTATTTGTCTCTTTCAGGTAAATTCATCACCATTCCTAAAGCTCTACCTCTTGGTATTATTGTAGCTTTATGAATTGGATCTGCGTCTTTTAAATTAAACGAAACTATTGCATGCCCGCCTTCATGGTAAGCTGTCAATTTTTTCTCATCTTCCGTCATAACCATTGATTTTCTTTCGGCACCCATCATGACTTTATCTTTAGCCTCTTCAACATCTTCCATAGTCACTACTCTTTTATTCTTTCTTGCTGCTAATAGCGCTGACTCATTTATAAGATTCGCTAAGTCTGCACCCGAAAATCCTGGCGTTCCTCTGGCAACTGTTCTTAGTTTAACATCTGGTCCAAGGTTAATTTTTTTAGCATGAACTTTTAATATAGCTTCCCTACCAATTAGATCTGGGTTAGGTACAACTACTTGTCTATCAAATCTTCCAGGTCTAAGTAGAGCTGGATCGAGCACATCAGGTCTGTTAGTAGCTGCAATTAAAATTATACCTTCGTTAGTGTCAAATCCATCCATCTCAACTAACAACTGGTTTAATGTTTGCTCTCTCTCATCATTTCCACCACCAAGTCCGGCTCCTCTACTTCTTCCGACGGCATCGATCTCATCAATAAAAATTATACATGGAGCATGTTTTTTTCCTTGCTCAAACATGTCTCTTACTCTTGAAGCTCCAACGCCCACGAACATTTCAACAAAGTCAGATCCAGAAATAGAAAAAAATGGTACGTTGGCTTCACCTGCAATTGCTTTTGCCAAAAGTGTTTTACCGGTTCCTGGAGGGCCAACTAATAGTGCACCTTTTGGAATCTTTCCACCTAATCTACTAAATTTTCTTGGATCTTTTAAAAATTCTACTATTTCTTCTAATTCTTCTTTTGCTTCCTCAACTCCAGCGACATCATTAAAAGTAACCTTATTTTTAGACTCGTTTAAAAGCTTTGCTTTTGATCTTCCAAAGCCCATGGCTCCACCTTTACCGCCTTGCATTTGCCGCATGAAAAATATCCAAACTCCAATTAATAGCAACATTGGGAACCACGAAAGTAATATACCTAAAAGAGATGGCATTTTTTCCTCGATTGGAACAACAGTTATACCAACTCCTTTGTTAGACAGTTTTTCGACTAAGTTTGGATAGTTAGGAGTATAAGTGCTAAATACAGTTCCATCAGACAATTTACCCTTGATAGTATTTCCTTGTATCTCAACATCAATGACTCTACCATTATCTACTTCCTCCAAAAACTTAGAAAAATTTATTTCATTATTTGCAAACTTCATTTTTTCAGGATTTTGAAATAAATTGAATAGCCCAACAGATATCAGGACTATGAAGACCCACATGATGAGATTTTTAAAATTCATACTCTTTATATTTATGCACTATATTTTATTAATCAAGCTTTGAATATAAAGAAAATTTGTCTAAAAAAAGACTTTTTATATGTTTTAGGCACATTTAGAAACTTCTAAGTTAGAAGTTTTGTCACAGGAGATTGTACAACCACCCAATATATAATTATGCAATGTTCTTTTATCAATTATTTTAATCAAATTTTGAATTTTTTTAGCTCTAGGAGGATAATAATTTTTTGATGTATCTTTTAGTGTTTTCGAAATCACTTTAATTAAAATTTCATCTGGATATTTTTTAAGTTTTTTCATAGATATAATCTTCTTGTGTCTATACCTTTTTACACATTTTTTTTCTGCTTCAAGTTCAATTGTATTTAAAATTAAATTAGCAGAATTAATATTCTCTATAGATTTACTTATATTTTCTAAATTGATGCCTGAAAGTTCAAGATATTTTGTAATTTTTCTAATTTTTGTTCGTAAAAATTTTGTATCCTTATTACTTGGATCATTGACTGGTTTGACAAAATATTTCTTAGCTAGACTAACCAGGTCACTTTTAAAAATTTTCAAGAATGGTCTGATTAAGTAAATTTTATCACCTATTTTAGTTTTTTCTTGCATAGCAGAAAGCCCCCTGATACCGCTTCCCCGTGATAATCGAATTAAAAAAGTCTCTATTTGATCATTTTTATGATGGGCAGTTAATAAGAAATTGAGTGAATTTTTTTTGCAATAATTAGATAAAAGTTCATATCGAATATTTCTTGCCTCCTGTTGAATACTTTTTTTAATTGCTTTAGGATTGTTCAAAATTTTTGCATTTACACCAATTTTTTTTAAAATTTTTTTAACATATAAAGCTTCAGTTTTTGAATTTTTTCTAATTTTATGATCTACAATTAAGTAATGTGGTTGTGATTTATAATTTTCTCTTAAACAATAAACTTGACTTAAATAAGCTAAAGCCAGACTGTCCGGACCACCAGAAATAGCGATAGCAAAATTTTTATTTTTGAGATTCTTTTTTAAAACTTTACTAAAATTTAAATATATTTTTTCGGCTTGTTTGTTTAGTTTAAGAAAACTAGGCGTTTGGACATTTAAATCTTTTCTCTTCATACTGTGCTTTTTGTAACACAGACTTACTCGCTTTTGGATATTCTTTTTTAAGATTAGTTATCATTGAACAACCTTGATCTTTTTCACCTAATTCAACCATTGTAACTCCAAGTTTGAGTAAATTATCTGGAGCTTTATCGCTTTTAGGATAATTTTGATAGCCGTCTAAATAAGCAGCTGCTGCATCAGAATATAATTGACGTATTCTGAAAGTCTCACCATACCAAAATTGGGCATGACCAGCTAAATTATGATCTTTATTATTATCGATGAATTCTCTTAAAGCGAACTCTGCAGTATCATAATCACCAACCTTAATTAAACCAATAGCGTAACTATATTGTTCATCAGGTGATTTGTCTTGGGGTAAAAGTGATTTTCTTTCGGGTTCATTAACAACAACCGTCTGTGCCGCATCAATCGATTGTGTTGCTTGAGTACCTTGATCCTTACTCATGTCATAACCTTCGGCTGCACCAAAGTCTTGGGGTTTTTCAGCACCAGGTAACTTCACTTGTTCAGTTGGTGTTTTTTTATTTTGGGTGGTAGAAGAGGTTTCGGTACCTGACTGCTCTAAATCATAAAATCTTAGTTGAGTGTCAGATTGTATTTTTGTAACTCTAGAAGAAAGTTTATCTAATTTAAAATTTATTTCTTCAAATTGATTAGTTAAATTTCTAAATTGATCTTCTATTTGATTTAACTTTATTAAATGTCGAGTAACTGCATCTTCATTTACCGCATTTCCAGAATTTGAATTTAAACTTGTAATATTTGAATTTTGATACACTGCTTTTTCTAAAGTTTTAAGGTCGCTCGATAATGATTGTATCTGATCAATGATTGCGTCTAATTTTTCATCAGCAAAAGTGGGTTTGGAAACTAAAAAGGTTAATAAAATTAATAGACCAAAAAAATTAATTTTTTTATAAAACTGAATCATTTTAAAAAATTATATTTACAAAATGGCAAAAAAAAGACCCCGGATTAGGAGTTGCCGGGGTCTTGATTTTTATTATTTTAATATATTATTTAACTTTAACTGTTACTGCTCTTCGGTTTTGAGACCATGCAAGCGGTGAAGACTCTGTATTTACTGGTCTTTCTTTACCGTAACTTATAACTGATATTCTCTTACCAGAAATACCGTAAGTCATTAAATAGTCTCTTGCAGCATTAGCTCTTCGCTCACCTAAAGCCAAGTTATATTCTCTTGTGCCTCTTTCGTCAGCATGACCTTCTAAAACTACATTTAAGTCTTTATTTTTTCTTAAATAGTCAGCTTGCTTACGAAGAGTAGATCTTGAAGCTGTTGTTAAATCAGATTTATTAGTTGCAAAGAATACTCTGTCAGCAACGCCAGCTGCTAAATACTCAATAGTATCAGAACCTGTGTATACGTCACCGTCTAAAAGATTTGCACCCTTTTTTGAAGTTGAACACGCAGTCACAACAAACAGTATACTGAAAAGTACTAGCGCGTTTTTTAAGTGTTTATTTAAATTCATATAATCTCCTAATTTTAATTGTTTGCAATATTTCAAAAATATTTAGATAGTTCAAGTCAATTTTTACATAATATTTACCTTAGTTTGACAAAATTGTTGACCAGGATGGGTCTGAGGCATCAGTTTCCGTATTTATTTTTCTCTCATTATATCCTGTTATATCGATGCTCCATAGCGAGGCTGAAAACCCTTCCCCTTTCGGTCCTGATTTAGTCTCTCTATAATAAATTAGCAATCTGCCATTAGGAGACCAAGATGGAGCTTCTTGGTAAAAATTTTCGGTTAATAATCTCTCTCCACTACCATCAGATCTCATCACCCCAATATAAAACTTACCAGCACGAACTTTTGTAAAAGCTATCAAATCTCCTCTTGGTGACCAAACTGGAGTTCCATAGATACCATCGCCAAAACTGATTCTTTTAACATTGGTACCATCACTTTTCATTACATAGATTTGCTGTAAACCACTTCTATCAGAATTAAATGTTATAAATTTACCATCTGGTGAGAAAGAAGGTGAAGTATCTATAGCTGAGTGGTCTGTAATCTTTTCAACTTCACGGCTTTCCAAGTTCATAGTATAAATATCTGAATTTCCATCTTTAGCAAAACTCATAATAATTTTTTTTCCATCAGGAGAAAATCTAGGGGCAAATGTCATTCCAGGAAAATTACCAACGACTTCTTGAATACCTGTTTCTATATCCAATAAATAAACTCGAGGCATATTTCTAAAATAAGATAGATAAGTTACGAATTGATTAGTTGGATTAAATCTTGGAGTTAAAACTAATTCATTACCCAAAGTAAGATACTTTGTATTAGCTCCATCTTGATCCATAATTGCAAGTTTTTTTATTCTTGCATCTTTTGGTCCAGCTTCTGAAACATAAATAATTCTTGTGTCAAAATAACCTCTCTCACCTGTTAATCTTTCATAAACTTTATCAGAAATTATGTGAGCTACCCTCCTCCAATTATTGGGCGTTGTTGTAAATGCAAGTGCTACCATTTCTTTAGCATCTGTTAGATCCCATAATCTAAATTCAACTTTCATTTTATTTTGATCAATTAAAACTGTACCTGTAATCAATGCTTGGGCTTTTATTAGTCGCCAATCTTCAAATCTTGGTTTCAAATGAGCAATATCAGGTTTTTGAACGAATGCATCTTTCTTTAAAGGATTAAATAAACCAGTAGACTTAAAATTATTTTCAATTACTTCTGAAACCTTTTCACCGATAATATTTATATCCATTCCTTCAACCGCAGTTGAATTTTTATCTACATGCAACGGTGAAACTGCAATTGGTAGAGGATCTAAATTTCCTCTAGTAATATCTATTTCGATTAAAGCATTTGCTTTGGAAGATAAGAAAAATAAAAAAAATAGTATGTAAATTTTAAAGTACGATTTCATTTAACCTTTTAACATTTCAGTTGGATCAAAGTTTAATTGTATATTTTTCCATTTTTCGTAACCCGAAGATGGTACTTTTAATGGCTGGCAAAGTCTAACAGCTCGCAAAGCACTCTCAGCTAAAACTTTATAAAATTTCTGTCCGGGACGGTTCATTCTCTCGTGATCTAAGATTTCTGATGAAATAATTGAACCATCTTCTCTTAAATCCAGTTTGATCCTTACGAGAAGGTTGTCATCATATGGCACACCTAAAGGAATAGTCCAACAACCAAATATTTGTGCTTTCAGTGCATCTTCTTCTGATAAAGATAATCCTGTTGTAAAATTATTTTTAACACTACTTTGTGTAAGTTGACTATTATTCTTAGCTTTAACAGCCTCTACTTGTTTCGCTTTATCGATTAATGCAGCAATTTGGTTAGGATCGACTAAATCTTTCTTTTCAAATTCTGATGATTGCCTTATCTCAGGTTTTACTTCTTCCGGGTTTTGTTTTTTTTCAATTATTTTTTTAACTTCTTTTTTGTCATCTGGTAGTGGAATTCTATCAGGTTTTTCTTTTTCTTTTGCGCTAGGTGGAGCTTGCTCACTAACTACTCTTTCTTCTTCCTTTTTTTTAACTTCTTCAATGACTTTTCTTATTTTAGGAGCGTAAGGAATATTAGTTTTGTCACTAATCTGAATAAATTCGACAGAAACTATCGGAGGTAAATCTATAGGCTTTCTTAACATGTATGGAAAACTAAGCATTGTAATAATGATTATAAAAGAGTGAAAAATTACAGAAAATAAAATGCTTTTTGTCATACATGAAATGAGCTTTAACTTTTATAAGGATCAGAAACTAATGCTACTTTTGAGAATCCGGCTCCAGATAAAGTTCCCATCACCTCTAGTACTCGTCCATAGTTAATTGTTTTATCTCCTCGAACATATATTCTGGTGTCAGTTCGATTTTTTGCTATTGCAAGAAGTTTTGGTACAACTTGATTAAAATTTACCTGATGTTCTTGAATAAAAATTTCACCTTTAGAATTAATAGTAACTGTCAATGGTTCTTGATCATCTGGTAATGAATCTGCTGCGGACTCAGGCAAATCTACTTGAACGCCTACAGTTAACATCGGTGCAGTAACCATAAAAATTATCAAAAGCACCAACATTACATCCACGAAAGGTGTGACGTTGATCTCGCTCATTGGTTTACGATTTGAGCTGTTTAAATTAATTGCCATTATTTTAGATTATAGATAAAAATCTTTTACAAAAGTTTTCAAGTTTCATCGAGTATTTCCTAGAGTCGCTAGAAAATTTATTATAAGCAATAACTGCAGGGATTGCGGCTAACAAACCTAATGCAGTAGCAAATAACGCTTCAGCGATACCCGGAGCCACAATAGCAAGACTAGTATTTCTTGAAATGGCAATCGATTGAAATGAATTCATGATACCCCATACGGTTCCAAATAAGCCAATGAAAGGGGTGGTCGAACCGACTGTAGCTAAAAAAGTAAAATTTTTTTCAATTTTAGTAATTTGAGTCTCCATATTCATTTCTAAAACTTTTGCCACTCTAGCACTTTGAACTGCTGATGACTTAGACTTAGCTTTATTCAATTCCACCATTGCTGCTTTAAAGGTTGATATTAGGGGATCATCAACATCTGCTTGCAAATTATTATTAAAAGATTCTACTGATTTAGATTTCCAAAATTTTTCTTCGAATTCTTCTGAGGATTTATTTATCTTTTTAAAAAGTTTAAATTTATCAAAAATCAACGCCCAAGAATAAACTGAGCTTGCTAAAAGAATTATGATAACAGATTTAACTACAATGTCTGCTCGTGCAAACAAATGCCAAAGTGAAAAATTATCTGCACCACCTAGACCAACAACTTGTGTAGCGATTTCTTGTTCCATAATTAATGGAATTACTTATAGAATGTGTCATCAATTAGGCGAAAAAATCTTGAATTTAATTTATTCTTAAATATTTTGTTCTTTGGTGTCCAAATAGTATCTTGCTATTAATATAGCATCAGCTTTGTTGACATCTTTTTTCTTTGATAATTGATCAGAAAATGCTGGATACATTTCAATTACTTTAGTTCTGCTGGCATCTTTGCTGGCATTAATCAGTTCAAAATATTTTTTCCATTTTGAGGGTCTAACAAAAAAAATTGGAATTTCCAATGTAGCGGTAATACCTTTGATAACACCAAAAGTTTGACCAAAGTTAAACATACTCGTCACCCCTTGGCCAGGCATAGCGTTTACTTGTTCTACAATAATACAAATATCTTTATTATCTTTTTTGTGAGCGCTTATTATTTTGGCTAATTGAGCACTATTGATTTGCCTTTTGTTTTTTTTACCTTCGGACATAGTTGGCAAATCAATTACTTCAACTAATTTTTTGTCCTCTATAACAGCAAGAGCTCCGTTAATACCTGGATCAATCCCAATAATTATCATTTTAAATTAGTAAATACTCTCTGAACATCGTCATCTTCATCTAATTGGCTTATTATATCCATAACATTTTCCTTATCTGCTTCATTTAATTCAACTGGATTAAACGCTCGCCATTCTAATCCTGAATAAAGAATCTTGCTTGAATGATTTTCTAACATACTTTTGACTTTATAAAAATCTTCCATCTCAGTCGTTGCTTCATGCACTGAATAACTTGTGCAATCTTTAGCTCCACATTCTGCTGCTATCTCTAAAAATTTTTCATCAGTTAAATCTGTTTTGTCTAATTGGATAACTCCACATCTAAAGAAATTATGTAGAACTGAGCCTTCAGGGACCATCCTAACTGAGTTTTTTTGAAGGATGGTTCTTATACTTGAAACTGAGCGATTTTTATTATCAGTTAGACTTTCAATAATCAACATTGCTTTATTGGGAATTAGAGCCTCATAAGTAATATTCTCAAAATTTTGATCGATTGAAATTTCTGATTTTTGTATTGCACGCTCAATATTATCTTTGGGCATGTTAAATTGCTTGGCATTCTGAATGGCGGTTCTGAGACGTGGATTTGAGTCTGGATCTTTTGAACCCAACTTTGCTGCAACAGTTATTTCTCTAGATAACTTGGTAAAAGTCTTTGATCTTTGTTTATCTTGACGACCTTTTTTATGTTTAATACCTGCCCAATGAGAATGGCCTGCCATGTTTGTTAATTGTTTTCGATTAATAATTGTTTTACTTTTTTCGCTAAACCAGTTTTTTTGTCAACAGTTACAATCAAGCCTGAGATAGTTGCTAATCCATCAGCAGGAAAATGATTTTTTGCGTCATCAGCTTTGAAAAATTTCTTTAAAGAATTTTCCTTATTCATTCCTATAACTGAGTCATAGTCACCACACATACCAAGATCAGTTTGATAAGCGGTACCTTTACTTAAAATTTTTGTATCTGCTGTTGGCACATGTGTATGAGTACCAACAACCACTGTAGCATAACCATTAAACATATGTGCGATAGCCATTTTTTCACTAGTGACCTCTCCATGAAAATCTACTACAAAGCAATCACAATTTTTTTTTAAAATAACTTGTTCTTTAATGTTTCTAGCTATTTCAAAAACATCATCGCTTTTTTTCATAAATACATTTCCAATTAAATTTAAAACAGCAACTTTAAAAGAATTTTTTTTGGAGTTAAATATTCCAAAACCTTTCCCGGGTAATTCAGTTGAGTAATTAGCTGGTCTTAACAAACGATCTTCTGATTTTATAAAATCTAAAGTTTCTTTTAAATCAAAAATATGATTGCCTGAGGTCATGACATCAATATTTAAAGCAAAAAGTTCATCACAAATTTTTTTGGTGATACCCTTGCCGCTATCATCTGCATTCTCTACATTAGCAATTACAAAATCTATCTTATTTTTTTTTATGATGGTTTGTAATTTTTTTTTTAATACAACTCGACCAGGCTTAGCCATTATGTCACCGAGTAACAAAAGATTCATTTTAGTTTTCAATTCCTTTTTCTGTTAAAATATAATCCATTTTTATATCTCTAGAATTTTTGGGAATAAGTTCAATTTTTTGCCAACTAAAAGCTGCTCCTATTTTTACTACTTTTTTATTTTGAGCAAAATATCTATCATAAAACCCTTTGCCATAACCAACTCTATATTTTTTTTTATCATAGGTCACAAGGGGAGTTAAACAGATATCTGGTATAACGATTAATTTCTTATTGCTGGGCTCTAATATTCCGTAATTATTAATTTCAAGCGGATCATTAAGATCCCATTTTACAAAAACTAAATTATTATTCTTAATAACGGGTAATAAGGTATTAAATTTAATCTTTTTTTTTAATCCAAGTAAAACGAGAGGATTAAATTCATTTTTAATTGGATAATAAATTCCAATATTGATTGAATTTTTTGTTTTAAATAATGTCTGTTTTATTTTTTTAACTGGAAGAAAAATATTTTTGCTAATATCTATGTGGTGAGATTTCCTTAATTTTAAGTACTTTTTTCTTATAAGCTCTTTTGAGACATTTTTACTGGATCTCATTATTTTTTGACTGATCTAAAAACTTTGTCAAAGCATCTGTAGTTCGATCTAATATGACCTCGAATGACTGATTGTTCTCTGTTATTTTGCTTTCTAAATTATCAATTTTTTTTTGTAATTCGTTAATTTCAATATCTTTTTTCTCTTTAAATTGAATAGCCAATTTTTTTAATTCTAAAAATTTATTTGAAATTTCTTCAAGTTTTTTTGAGTCTGGATCAAGTTTTTTCTTTAAATTAAAATAGTCATCTATTATTTGAATAGCGGTTATTAATAAAAGTTTATTTTCCCCAATATTACCTAGCTTATCTTTTAATTGTTGGTGCCTTGAGTCTAAATACGAAACTAATTTTAGCAGAGACTTTTCTTGCCCATCATCGCAAGACAAAAGGTAATCTTTATTATTAAATTTAACGTTTATATTTGCCATTTCTCTATCTCATTAATCAAATATTGTGTCTCGTCACTTAGTTGCTCAATTTCTTGACTAAATTCAGACTCTCTTGATTTTTTATCATGCAGTTCTTTTTTTAATTTATCAAAGCTAGATTTTAGGTATTTATGTTCTCTAAGTAATTGATTGTAGTTATTTAATATTTTTGTTTTTTCGCTTTCTAATTGTTTTCTTTCATCTGCTAATCTTGATACGTTTTCTTTAAAACCGCTTGTATCTTTTATGTTATTTAAACCTTCTATTTTTTCTAAAAGGTTAATTAGATTTTTCTGTTTATCTAAAATTGTTGACATAAAAGTTAACTTTAAACGATCAATTTATTGATCTAGTTAAATTAAGACTATATAGGTAATTTGTGCAAACAAAATTTTCTGAACTTTCCAATGCAATAAGATTTTTATCGATTGATGCTGTGCAAAGGGCTAATTCCGGACATCCGGGCATGCCCATGGGTATGGCTGATGTGGCAACTGTCTTATTTAAATACTACCTAAGGTTTAACCCAGAGAATCCGTCATGGATAAATCGTGATAGATTTATTTTATCTGCAGGTCACGGTTCGATGTTGCTTTATTCATTATTGTATTTAACCGGCTATAAAAAATTTTCATTAGACCAAATTAAAAATTTTAGACAATTAAGTTCAATTTGTGCTGGCCATCCAGAATATGAACCTAATTCAGGCATTGAAACAACTACGGGTCCATTAGGTCAAGGATTAGCTAATGCAGTGGGCATAGCGTTGGCAGAAAAAATTCTTTCAAAAAGATTTAGCAAAAAAATCATTGATCATAAAACTTATGTCATTGCGAGTGATGGCGATTTAATGGAAGGCATAAGTCATGAGGCGATGAGTTTCGCTGGTCATTATAATTTAAATAATTTAATTGTTTTTTTTGATAACAATAAAATTTCTATAGATGGAAAAACCTCATTAAGTGTTTCTGATAATTACAAAAAAAGATTTGAAAGTTACGGTTGGAATTTTCAAGATATCAATGGGCACAAAGAAAATGAAATTAACAAGGCAATTAAAAAGGCAATAAAATCAAACAAACCATCAATAATTTCTTGCCGTACTATAATTGGTTATGGTTCACCTAATAAATCAGGTAAATCATCTTCACATGGTTCTCCGCTAGGTGATGAAGAAATAAAATTAGTTAGAAAAAAATTAAAATGGCATTATCGAGAATTTGAAATACCTAAACATACATTGGACGCTTGGAGAGCAATCGGAAAAAAAGGAACACAATTAGAGAAAAAATGGAATCAAATTGTCAGTAAAAGTGATGCAAAAAAGAAATTAGAAAAATTTTCTTCAGGTTTAGATAAATCTTTACTTGAAAGTAAAATATTAATTGAGAAGGAAAAATACTTTGCTAGTAAACCTGCTTTAGCAACAAGGCAATGCTCTGCTAAAGTAATAGAAGTATTAAATAACAACTTATTAAACATTGTTGGTGGATCTGCTGATTTGAGTGGCTCAAATAATACCAATGCTCCTAATTCAAAAGTAATAAATAAAAGTGACCCGACAGGTAATTATATTCACTACGGCGTAAGAGAACATGGTATGGCAGCTATTATGAATGGTTTGGCTTTGCACTCTAACTTAATACCGTTTGGAGGTACATTTTTAATTTTTTCTGACTATTGTAAACCTTCAATTCGATTATCTGCACTTATGAATTTAAATGTCATTTATATTTTTTCTCATGACTCAATTGGTTTAGGTGAAGATGGTCCAACACATCAA